>Ga0209542_10007205_pt1 | contig 21256 bp, 23 predicted proteins | sample RifCSPhighO2_01_FD_184028 | JGI IMG/M metagenome (GOLD analysis project Ga0209542, IMG submission 184028) | Soil microbial communities from Rifle, Colorado - Rifle CSP2_plank highO2_0.1 (SPAdes) (version 2) | ecosystem: Environmental > Terrestrial > Deep subsurface > Rock core/Sediment ... | reverse complement strand
AATGTCGGTGGACCACTCACGACAGGGAGTGTCAATCAGGTGAAAAGCGCGAGCCTCGGACTGACAGGCAATTTGGTGGTAGGAGGCCAAGTACAGACCAGCACGCTCCAGGTCACTTCAGGTGCCGGTGCCGGCAATGTACTTACTTCAGACGCGACTGGGAATGCGACGTGGCAGACAAATGCAGGAGCTGTGCTCCCCGGGACGCCCTGCGGTGCAGTGAGTACTTACGGTCCTGGGTATCCGACATTCGCATGTCAAGGCAAGATTCCGAATCAGGGTTGTCCCGGCGGATATACGTATCGTGCGCTGTCTGGCAGCAACAGCGATAACTGGGTGTATTCATGCATAAAAAATTAGATAAAAACCGATAGCTAATACAAAAATATGTTCACAGAATTTTCTCATCCGGATACCCTCAAGCGCCCGATGCTCAAGCGGCTTCTTTTGGCGCTGCTCGTTCTTCTGGTCATCGTGGCAGCGGTGAGTTTTCGCCAGTATCAGAAACAAGAGCAGATAAACAAAGCTTTGCAAGAATCGGTAGTGAATGAGAATGGCGGAAGCAAGGAATCTTCGGCGGACCAGATTCGCAAGCAACTGGAAGGGCTTTCCGTGTCATCCAAAGACATTCCTGCGCCCAGCGAAGAAGAGATTGCCAAACAATTGGAAGAGTTGGCTAAAGCATCCGAAGATACTCCCGCACCGACTCAGGAAGAAATCCGCGCGCAATTGGACGAGCTTTCCCAAACCGAAACAAATAATTAAACATCAGCGTATGAACCGCGTTTTTTTGAAAAGCAAAGCATCGCTCAGTACGGCCTTTTTCATCCTGGCAGTCGCGGTAGCGGTCAATCTCAGTTTTGCTGCGGCACCGGTTTCCGCCGGAATCAACGAGAATGCCGCCGGTTTCGCTTGGGGTGGCGGAGCCGCGACGAATGGGGCGGGGTACGATGGCATCGGTTGGGTGAGTTTCAACAATCTCTCAGACGGATCGGCAGTCGGTTATGGCGTGAATATTCCGATGACCAACGGGGCGCTTTCCGGCTATGCCTGGAGCGAGCACTACGGCTGGCTCAGTTTCAATGGAGCTGACCTTGCGGGATGCACGCCAGCACTGAGTGCCGCTACTCGGACGGGCAACGCTATCACCGGCGGGGCGAGAATCCTCTCGATTCGCGATGCCGGTGTCAATTCCGGCGGTTGGAGCGGGTGCGTGAGCTTGGCTGGCAATGCGCAGGATGGCTCACCGTATGGCGTCAGTGTCAGTCCTGGCAATCCGTCGTCTTCGCTGTCCGGCTACGCGTGGTCCGACGAACTCGGCTGGATCAGTCTTTCAGGAGTCACTTTTACGGCGCCGATCACTCTCAAGGTTTGCGAGGGCAGTTTCCTCAGAGGTATCAATACTACGCCAAGCACGGCATTCTCTATGCCGCAGGGAACCGCCAAGGACCTGACTGCCTACTATGGATCAGAGGCCAATTGTTCGGGTACGGACGTGACTACCAATGCGGGAACCAGCTGGAACGAGAACACGGGCAGCTCAGTCATCTCCCTTTCCACGGTAGCGGGTAAAAAACGCCTCCAGGCGACTACTCCCGGCAATGAGAACTTCTCCGCATCTTACAATGGGCTGACAGCCACTATGGCCGCTACAGTCGTCTGTGTCGCAAGCAATACCTGTGCCATAGATCCGAACGGTGTCCAGGTGTGCCAGAGCGAAACGTATACGATAGCGGATGGCTGCGGCAATACTGTTACCTGCAATGGCCGTCGTAATTGTGACTACAATTGGAAAGAAATAGCGCCGTAGCCGCTCGAAGAGAAGGATGAACAGCCGAAGCGCGGCGCCGTAAAAAACAGCCCCCTTCAAAGCGGGGCTGTTTTTCTGAAATGCTTTGTTTCAGGTTCGTATTTTTTCAGGTATAATGACGCTATGTCATCCGTGTATTGATTCCGGCTATGCTGTGGATACCAGTGGCGCTTGCGGGATATTTTCTCAATGCCGTCACGGCTCTTTTCGATAAGTATCTGCTCGCGGGGCGCATCAAAGCGCCCGCAGTCTACGCCTTTTTTGTTTCTTTGTTCAGTCTGTTCGGGCTGGTGTTCATTCCTTTCGGATTCCAGTTTTTGAGTTGGCAGACGACCGGGCTGTTCTTGCTCTCAGGGACGTTTTTTCTCTATGGACTCGTTGCTTTTTATGCGGCGATGAAGCACAACGAAGTATCACGCATCGCTCCTTTGGTCGGTACGACGCTGTCAGTAGCAGCCCTTCTCTTTGGGTATGTCTTGCCGGATGTGTTGGGGGAGTTTACATTCACTCTCGAGCGTTTTTTCGCCCTGACCTTGCTTATCGGCGGGGGGCTGCTTATCTCCTTTGACCTGCCGATCCGGCGCGGCGAGCGTCTGCCGAAGCTCGTCTTGATTGCCGGCGTATCGTTGGCTATTTCGATCGTCCTTCTCAAATACGGTTATCGTGACGCGAATTTTGTGAGCGGACTGGTATGGTCGCGCCTCGGTATGTTCGGTGCGGGCCTGAGTTTGCTCCTGTACCCGGTGTTTCGTCGGGAGATTCTGCTCGAGTGCGCGCATTTTTCATTGCGGCGGCGCTCCTCGGTAGGGACGGGAGCGATCTTCGTTCTCAATAAGACATTGGCTGGCATAGCGAGTTTTCTTTTGACATACGCGACCTTTCTCGGGCCGGTTTCTTTCGTGCAGGCGCTGTCCGGTATGCAATACGTCTTTTTGCTGGCGATGGCCATTCCTCTTTCCGTGCGGTATCAGAATATTTTCGGCGAAAGGCTGTATTTCTGGGATTGGTTTCAGAAAGGCTGCGCGATCATAATCATCGGACTGGGACTCTGGATCGCTTCCTCGAGCGGGGTTACCTTATTCACCTTATGATACCTTCTCACCCTCACTGGAAACATTTTTTCAAGACGCTGACCGCTGTCGGTACTGGCGTCCTGACAGTCCTGTTGTTTCTTTTCATTTATTTCAACCTGCCCGGGCCGGATCCTCGCGCAGATGTGAGTCTGGGTATGACGTTCTCGCTCCGCTACGCGGCAGACCTCGGGCTGGATTGGCGGGAGACGTACCTTGCCTTGCTCGATGATGTCGGGGTGAAAAAACTGCGTCTGCCGGTCTATTGGGATCTCATAGAAAAAACCCCTGGGCACTATGACTGGAGCGATCTTGATTGGCAGCTTGCGGAAGCGGACAAGCGCGGAGCAAGCGTCATCCTGACCATCGGTCAGCGCGTACCACGCTGGCCGGAGTGCCATATCCCGGCTTGGACGGACGGGGATGATCAGAAGAGGAAGCTCGCTCTGCTCCATTTTATGGGCAAGACAGTCGAGCGGTACAAGGATTATCGGACTGTAGTGATGTGGCAAGTCGAGAACGAGCCGTTCTTGGTGCTTTTCGGCAAGTGCCCTCCGTTTGAGAGCGAGTTCTTGGATCAGGAGATTGCCTTTGTGAAAAGCCTGGATACTACTCGTCCGATACTGCTGACGGATAGCGGGGAATTGTCGTTCTGGTTGAGCGCCGCCAAGCGAGGGGATGTTTTCGGTACCACGATGTATCGCCATATCTGGAGCAGGTATGTGGGCGGCTATTTCACCTACCCGATCGGACCGAATTTTTTCTTGGCTAAAGAACGGCTGGTCCGGACATTCACGCAGCAGCGGAATTTCATCGTCATCGAGCTGCAGGCGGAACCCTGGGCTTCCAATTGGCTCCCGAACGTCCCTCTCGAAGAGCAGTTTAGGACGATGGATGAATCGAAACTGCGCGAGAATGTGGACTACGCCAAGCGCGTCGGTTTTTCCGAAGCCTATCTCTGGGGCGGGGAGTGGTGGTATTGGCTGAAGGAGAAAAAAGGCTACAGTGCAGTTTGGGACGAAGGAAAAAAACTCTTTAGCGAACAGCAGTAAAGTGAGTATCTGAGAATCAAAATTCAAAATCCCAATTTCCAAATAAATTACAAACCCACATATTTAAAGTTTTAGGATTTGATATTTTAGATTTATTTAGAGCTTGTAGTTTTGGATTTGATACTTGCACATTATGCAAAAAAAGAAGGAGCTCATCCTTATCATTCACAATGTCCGCAGCGCGCATAATGTCGGTTCATTGTTCCGCACGGCGGATGGTGCCGGAGTCGCTGAGATCATTTTGACCGGGTATACTGCCAAGCCGCCGAAAAAGGACGCGCTCCACCTGACGGCAGCCGAAAAAGCATTCCAAAAGACTGCCTTGTGGGCAGAAGGGCATATATCCTGGAGAAAGGCGGGCGCTCTCGGGACAGTCCTTACTTCTTTGAGAAAAGACGGATGGGAGATCATAGCGCTTGAGCAGCACACAAGAAGCGTCGGGTATCTGACGTACAAGCCGAAAAGGCTGGTAGCGCTGTTGGTCGGTAATGAAGTGCGCGGAGTGGACGCGAAAATATTGAAGCGGTGCGATCGGATCATAGACATCCCGATGCGCGGGCACAAGCATTCGCTCAATGTGTCCGTGGCTGCCGGCATTGCTCTCTACCATATAACGAGTACAATAGAAAAGTGACGCCGAAAAAAATATACTATGACCGCAAAAAAGAGTACGAAAAAAAATAAGATAGCGATATTCGATATCGATGGGACGATTTTCCGCAAGAATCTTCATTTCGAGCTGATTAACGAGCTTTCCTGGATGAAGACTTTTCCTGCCGAGGCGCGCAATGCGCTCGTGGAGATCTATACCGATTGGCTCGAGCACGAGGGCACATATGAGGAGTATCGCAAGGCGCTTATTACGCTGTATGCCGAGCATATCAAGGGGTGTACGAAAGAAGATGTGATCAAAGCGAGCAAAATACTCATCCCTTTCCATGCCAAGCGTACCTATATCTTCGCTGAGCGGCTGATCAAAAAACTGCGCGCGGAGAATTACCATCTGATGGTCATTTCCGGGTCTCCTACCGAAGTAGTCGAGGAGTACAATCGGCAGTACCTCAAGTTCGATAGCGCTTTCGGGAGCATCTATACCCTAGACAGTGCCGGACGGTATACGGGCGAAGCGGAATTCGAGCCTTCCAAAAATAAGGGGCATGTGGTAGAACAGTATATGTATGAGCACAAGCTCACATTCGAAGGCTCATACGGAGTGGGGGATACGGAATCGGATATCAGCTTTTTGAAACTCGTGGAGAATCCGATCGCTTTCAACCCGAACCAGAACCTGAAAGCCGTCGCCGAGAAAGAGAACTGGAAGATAGTCGTAGAGAAAAAAGACGTCGTCTATGAGGTGGCGCCGGGATGCTTCCGCAGCCCGAATATTATGAACCTATGAACATCAACTCATCCATCGACAATTTCCTGAAGAGTCTGCTGTGGCTGTGGCTGCCATTCTATGCTTTCTTCGAACTGATCCATGCCCTCGGAGAGCGGGCAAACAAGAAATGACGCCTATGCAGACCAAGGCGTCATTTCCTCCACTGCTTGCGCGCGGGCTATCGCTCCTGCTTTGGATGGGAGTGATTTTCTTGTTTTCGGCGTTGCCCGGCAGCGAATATCCGTATACGCCGACTCTGTCATACTTTTTGGAGCGTAAAGGAGCGCATGTGGTGGAATATGCCGCGCTTATGTTTCTCGCGGTACGTTTCGTTGCAGCACTTTTTCCTCGTGAGGCAGTCCGGAACATTCTCTTGCTCAGCACTTGCTTCGCGCTTGCCTACGCCGTGTCGGATGAGCTGCACCAGTTTTTCGTACCCTATCGCGGGGCGAAAATGAGTGATGTCCTGATAGACGGACTCGGCATTGCTTTGATGGGGACGCTCTTGTGGTTGGCGGCGGATAGGCATAAACGGCGCCGATAATCCGAAGCGGCATCGCGGCAACAAAAAACTCCTCCCTGATCGGGGAGGAGTTTTGTTTCGACGAGAGGTATGTACTTCGCCTGCTCTACGAATGCTTTGAAGATTTCCGGATTCCCTGCCCGAAACGCTTCGCGCAGTGATGCGGCGGGTCGACGGCCGAGGTTACTTTGCGGATTCAACAAACTTCTTGAAGACATCTGGATTTTCCACGGCCATCTGCGAAAGGACTTTGCGATCGAGAGCGATATTCTTGGTCTTCTCGAGAGCGATGAATTCGCGGTACTTGATGCCGGAGAGGCGGAGAGCGGTATTCAGTCTCGTGATCCAGAGGCGGCGGAAGCTGCGCTTCTTTGAGCGGCGGTCGCGCCGGGCATAGGTGCCGGCCTTGATGACCGCTTCCTTGGCCTTGGTGAAGAGGTTTTTGCGTCCCCAGCGATAGCCTTTGGCGGCTTCCAGGACGTTCTTGTGGCGCTTCTTGGTCATGACGCCGCGTTTTACTCTGGTCATAGGAGAAAATCGAATAATGAGTTAGGAATTATGAATCATGGACGGAATGGAGAGAAAAATTCTTGATTCCTTATTCCTGATTCTTGATTCATCGGTTACAGGGCGTACGGGATAGCCTTTTTTATATTCCGTTCGACGGCCGGATAGACGGAGTTGTCGCTTCGTTTGTCGCGGTTCTGGCTGCCGGTAGCGCGGGAATTATAATGGTTCTGTCCGGTGGCACGGGTCTTCAGCTTGCCGTTTCCGGTAATCCTGATTTTCTTGATGAGGGATTTCCTGGTTTTGAGTTTTGGCATACCTTTGAAGATGAATAATGAATTATGAATTACGAATCATGAATAGGAATCCAAAAACCACAATTTCTCATCCACTATCCCTAATTCTAGGGCTACTCCGGAACGATGAGAGCGTTGAAGCCCGTCGGACCGCGCTTGATCTCTTCTTCGAAACGGTGGGGGATGGTGATGCCTTTGAGGAACTGCTCCAGGTTTCCTCTGGCTTTGTCATGCATCGCCTTTTCGCGTCCCCGGAGCACGATCTCGACGCGCACCTTGCTGCCTTTGCCTAGGAACTTCTCCGCCTGCATCCTCTTGAACAGGAGGTCGTGAGTGTCGGTACGGAAGCCGAGGCGGATGCCCTTGGTCTCGATTTTTTTCTGTTTGGCCTTTTGCTGCTGGTCCTGTTTGGACTGGCGGTACTGGAGCTTGCCGAAATCGGTCACCTTGCATACCGGAGGCACCGCGAGCGGCGAGACTTCCACCAGATCCGCTTCCTGCTCTTTGGCGAGCGTCAAAGCGGCTGCGATGTCCATCGTACCGCGATTCTCGCCATGGATGTCAATGACGACTACCTGAGGAGCGAGGATCTGCTCATTCAGCCGCGAACGTATCTTGACCTGCGCCTTCGGCTTCGGTCTATTGTGGCGTCTTCGTCTCACTCTGATTTTTTTCAAAAATTGTGTGGAGTTGATGGGAATTGCACCCATGTCCAGAAACGTTTTTCCAAAATATTCTACAAGCTTAGAGTGCTTTGTGTAAATGTCAGAGGTAGAAAGCAGACAAAAAACTCTGGCATTTTTTTCTTTTGCAATACGGCTTGAGGCGGAAAGAAAAAGAAATATCCTCGCGTCGTCTCGATTATATGACACCGGAGGTTCCCTACCGAGAATCGGGATTCCGATGGCTACGCGCTAAAAATTAGGCGAGAGCAAGAGCGAAAGAAGGGGCAAACGCTTGCGCGAATGCGTTCTTTGCCTTTGTGATGAAGTTTGCATTTATCATCGTGATGGCGAGTTTTACGATCATACCATCGAGATCGGCTTGCATATTTTGAAAGTACGCCCTGTCGAGTCTAAACAACCCCATTTGACCTGCTAACAAAGTAAGGCTAATGGGAATGTCTAAGTGATTCTAGAAAAAGATTCAGATGTACTGCGATTTTTGAATCATGAATCTGGAATCACGAATCAAGAAAGATTTTTGATTCTTTTCCTAATTCTTTATTCGTAATTCTTAATTCTGTCTTAGTGCTTTTTCCATCCGGCGTTTCGCTTCGCGTTTGCCGATATCGGATCGCTTATCGTAGGTCTTTTTGCCTTTTCCAATAGCAAACTCCAACTTGACAAGTTGTTTCCTAGTATACAGGCGAATAGGCACCAATGTCAAGCCTTCCGTGCGGTATTTTCCGATGAGGGAGCGGATTTCCTGCTTGCGGAGGAGCAGCTTCCTGGGGCGGGAATCTTCGTGCTTGGTATCGCGGTGGGCGTGGGCGTAGCGGGGGATGAGGGCATTGGTGAGGTAGAGTTCGCTTCCCTTGACCGTGACGAAGGCTCCCTTGAGGCTTGCGTGCCCGGTTTTCACTGATTTTACCTCCGAGCCGGTCAATACCAAACCAGCCTCGTAGCGTCCCCCGAGGGTATAATCGAAACTGGCTCGTTTGTTGCGGGCTATGATTGTCATATCGGTACCTCTACTGTAGCGAAAGAAGGGCAGAATAGCAATTATCCAAGCCTTTCCTACCCTTCCCTTTTCAGCTTTTCTGCGCTAGGATAGGGAGTGAACTTATGAAAAACAGCCTGCATACATTACGCAACCTCTCTTGCAAGGAAGACGCTCTGAAGCGCCTTAAACAGGAACTTTTTGTCCGCCGGGTGATTTCTTTCTATCGCTACGTCATCGTGGAGGATCCTCAGGCGCTCCGCAATGAGCTCTTCGCCGAGTGGGCGGAGCTCGGGTGCCTCGGGCGGATCTATGTGGCGGCTGAGGGCATCAATGCGCAGATGAGCGTTCCGGAGCCGGCCTTCGAGAGATTCCGAGAGCTCTTGTATGCCCGGCCGCTCTTCGAAGGCGTACCGTTCAAAGTGGGCGTCGAGCAGAAAAACGATGCTTTCTGGAAATTGACCGTCAAAGTGCGTAAGCAGATCGTGGCGGACGGTCTGCAGCCCGAGGATTATGATGTGACGGATGTCGGGACGCATCTGTCCGCGCGCGAGTGGAATGAGCTCAGTGAAAAACCCGAGGCGCTGATCGTCGATATGCGCAACAATTATGAATCAGCGATCGGGCGTTTTGAAAAAGCTCTCTGTACCGACGCCTACACTTTCAAAGAAGAGCTGCCGAAAGTGAAAGAGACGCTCGCTGGGAAAGAAGAGCAGCCGGTTTTGCTCTATTGCACGGGCGGCATCCGCTGCGAGAAGGCGAGCGCGTATCTGAAACATCACGGTTTCCAGAATGTCTACCAGCTCCACGGCGGCATCATCGACTATAAGCATCAGATAGAGCGCGAAGGGCTTGTATCGAAATTCAAGGGAAAGAATTTTGTGTTCGATGAGCGTCTGGGCGAGCGCATCACGGATGATGTGCTCGGGCGGTGCTATCAGTGCGGGCGGGCCTGTGATGACTATACGAACTGCCTGAACGAGCAGTGCAATACGCTCTTCATCCAGTGCGCGGAATGCCGGGAAAAGTTCGCGGGCTGCTGCGACACCGAGTGCCAGGCTATCGCCGCGCTTCCGGAAGAGGAACGTATGGAGTTACGTAAGGGGAGAGAGTTTCCGAAAAGCGCCGTGACGTTCCGCGCCCGTATCGCCGTCGTCCGTACTTAGCGGTGAAACCGCTAAGTAGAAGAACTTTCTTGTTTGTCTTTTTTGAGCTACGATAGGGAGTATGAAAGCGATATTGGAGAACAAAATCCGTGAGGCTTTGGCCGGATTGCAAGGGGCGGGGACGCTGCCTGCTTTTGATATGCCGGACATCCGCGTCGAGCGTCCGAAAGACGAGCAATTCGGCGAATATACCGCAAGCATCGCTCTGGCGATAGCCAAGCAAGCGCAGAAAAGCCCGATGGAAGTCGCTGAGCTCCTGAAAGAGAAGCTTGCTTCTCTAGATTTTGAAAAGGTGGAAGTCGTCCAGCCGGGGCATATCAATTTTTATCTTCCATCCGGCTATTTCCAAAAAGTCCTTGCATCTGTATTGCAAGAAAAATACCCTGCATTTCCTGTATCTCTGAAAAATGAGAAAGTGATGGTCGAGTATTCTCAGCCGAATACTCATAAGGAATTCCATATCGGGCATCTGCGCAACGTGTTTATTGGGAGTACGCTTGTAAATGTGCTTCGTAAGACTGGTGATGTGGTGATTGCCGCGAATTATATCGGAGATACCGGTACGCACATCGCGAAATGCTTGTGGGGACTGGTGACTTTTCATAGCGGCGAGAACCTGGAGGTCATCTCCGATAAAGCGGAGTTTCTAGGAAAAGTGTATTCGGAGGCGACGCAGAAGATCGAGGAGAATCCGGAATACGAAGAGGCATTCAAGGCGCTTCAGCAGAAATTCGAGGCGGGAGATCCGGAACTTGCGATGCTGTGGGAAAAAACCAAAGGCTGGTCTATGGATGAGTTCCAGAAGATCTACACTGAGCTCGGAGTCTCTTTCGACGAATACTTTTTCGAGAGCATCGAGGAAGAGGCTGGCAAGAAGCTTCTTCCAGAGCTCCTGGAGAAAGGAGTGGTAGAGAAGAGCGACGGAGCGATCATAGCGAATCTCGAGAAGTACGATCTGGGGGTGCTGGTTCTGGTGCGGCAAGACGGGAGCGCGCTCTACGGGTTGAAAGACATCCCGCTTGCGAAGAAGAAGTTTGAGCAATTCGGCATTGATCGGAGCATCTATGTAGTCGATATCCGGCAGAACCTGTACCTCAAGCAATTGTTCAAGATACTCGAGCTGTACGGGTTTCACGAGAAGATGATCCATTGCGGGTATGAGTTCGTGGCGCTCAAGGGCGGCGAGAGCATGTCTTCGCGGAAAGGAAACGTGATTCCTGCGCGCGTGCTCATTGATGAGACGATAACGAAAGTGACCAGCCAGTTTCCTGAGTCGCCCGATCCCGAGAAGATCGCCCTGGGTGCTATACGGTTCGCTATGCTCAAGCATGGGGCGGGGAGCAGGATCGAATTCGATATCGAAGAGTCCGTGCGTCTGGACGGGGCGACGGGACCGTACGTCCAGTATGCCTACGCGCGCATCGCGAGTATTCTAGCCAAAGCGGCAGAAAAAAACATTTCTTTTTCTGGCCAGCCTGTCCAGGACAGGGTCTTGGAAGAGAAGGAGAAAGACCTCATTCGCGAGATAGCCAAGTTCTCGGAGCTTCTGCTTGAGATACGCGAGACCTATGAAGTGCACAAACTCGCTCATTATGCTTTGCGTCTCGCCGATCGCTTCCATTCTTTCTATAATGAGTGCAAGGTAGTCGACGAGGAGAACAGGGAAGTATCCGGTGAACGCCTGAAGCTCGTCTTTGCGGCGCAGAAAGTGCTCGGAGAAGCGCTCGGGCTGATGGGGATCGCGGCGCCGGAGAAGATGTGATGTGTTAGGCGCGCCATCGGATCGGGGGTGTCCATACTATAAATACAAAAACTGAAAGCTATGAAAAAAGAATACCGGGAAAAATATAAAAGGGAGCTCGGTTGGGATGAAGAGCTGGTTCATTTCGCGATGAAAGTGATCGGTTCCGCAACACTATTCTTCGTTCTGGCGATCGGCGTGGATGCTTATCATTTCTTTTACTAAAGTATGGTCGTTTCCATCACATTCTATCTCGTCCGGCACGGGGAGGCGGAAAACAATGTCCGCTTTATCCTCAATTCTACTCCGGAAATCAAGACCTATCCTCTGACGGAGCGTGGCAGGGAGCAAGCCGCTGCCGTTGCGGCGTTTCTTGCGAAGGCTGATGCCGATGTTATTTTCAGTTCGCCGATAGAGCGCACCAAAGAAACGGCGGGGATCATCGCGGAGGCGACTGGTCTCCCGATCGAGTTCGATGAGCGTTTGCGGGAAATCGGGATGGGCGTGTTCAACGGGAAAACCCAAGCAGAGCTTCTGGCAAAATATACCGATCCGCAGATGCGCATCAGTCCGGATCCGGAGGACGGATTGGAGAGCTTCATCGATATCCGGGGACGCTTGCAGAAGTTTCTCGATGATGTGAAGGAGAACTATGCCGGGGAAAAAGTGATCATCGTTTCGCACGGGGACACGCTCGAGCAGCTCCACGGCATCCTCACGGAAGAAGCGCCTGGCCGTTCAGCTACCGGCTGGTACCCAAAAAAAGGCTCCTGCACGGAAGTCGTGTGGAGAGTCTAAGGAAGCAAAAATTAGGTTTAAGCATCAGAAAGCTTTCGGAGTCAATCCAACCAAAATGGCTCCCAGGGGTCATTTTGGTTGGATGTTAATTGACAAAATTAAATTACGCCGGTATGGTGTGCTTACCTTGGATATATTTTTGAGAGAGAGGAGGTTGACATGCAAGAACAGGCTGTGATTGATGTTCAATTAGAGTTCTTTAAAAAAGGTGGTGCTGGATGTTTATTCGCTGCTTATGCCGCAAGAGACCCAGTGAAATTTGGATGGAGACTCTCGGTGAGTGAGATAGAAAAAACACAGATAGAGAATTTGGTGCAATCAGCAGTTTCTCTCGAAGATGTTTCTACGCAGAGTTTGATTTTTCCATCAGTTATAAAATGGGACGATTTAGAAAATCTACTCTCGGTTTTGAAAGAAACAAGCATCTTTTCTCTTGAACAAAAGGAGGAATTCTGTGGTACGATGTGCTTAGGTTATCGAGTGCAGGTCGGTGTATGGAAGTCCTGGGTAACTGGGTTTGGTAGTTTTGATTTTTTACCAAAAACACGTCAGGCAGTTTTTACAGAGATCACTTTTCGTGTTAAACTGAAACCAGAGTACGTGAAAGTAATGAAAGAAGCACCGCTAGGAATCCTTCACCTCGCAGATATGGATATGCAAGGAATGGGTGAGAATAAGTTTAAATCCTTATGGTATGGTTCGCTCGATGCTGCTGAAAAAATAATCGGCCATAAACCAGACCTCAGGAGTGCAGCTAAAACGACTTTTGCAGTACCTCTAGATTTATGGAAGGAATAATTCAAGCCTTCTTTTAAAAAAGCGGTACGTCACTTGTACCGCTTGTTTTTTGATATTGATAAGAATGATATAATGGAGGACGATGTCTGAGCTTTACCCGATATTTTAAAAAATATATCTAATAAATATAGCGATAGGGTGATTTATCAAAAAGATATATAAATGTAGATGTGAATTTTATTGATAACAAGTAAGTCGTCCAAAAATTTAATCGGGTAATGTATTATGAAAAATCTCGAAAAAGACGTTTTGGAATATCTGAAAGAACGAGGGTGGGATAATCTCCGACCTTCGGATCTGGCTAAGTCTATCAGCATAGAGGCTGCAGAACTCCTTGAAATTTTTCAGTGGAGCAGTATAAGCATAGAGGAAACAAAGCAGGACGCCAATCGGATAGAAAAAATAAAGCGAGAGCTGGCCGACATTCTCATTTATGTGCTGGATATGAGTGTTCTCCTTGACTTGGATACTGAAAAAATTATTCGAGAAAAGCTTGAATATGTAAAAAAGAAATTTCCTGCGGAGTTGATGAAAAAAGATGGCCAGGAGGAAAATAAGCACTATATTGAAATTAAAGAAAAATACAGACGAGATGGTCTTTCTTGAAAAAAGAGGGCTGGTAGTACCCAGAAAAAGGCTCCTGCACGGAAGTCGTGTGGCAATGGAATAGTTGATTTTCATGGTGAAAAGTGATAATATGAGCATACAATTCTGAAAGGCGATGAAGGGATCCCTCCTAGAGAGCGGGCGGGTATCATCCCTGAGCTGTGAGAAGAAAGCGCTGTCAGCGCGAGTAGACCTCGCCGGGTAGGCCCGTAATAGCTCCAATGAAGTCCGTACTTGATGAAGTAACGGAAAAGCAAGGTGGTACCACGATATTTATCGTCCTTGACACGTAGTTTGTGTTGAGGATTTTTTATTTAAAGATTTTTTTGTTAAAACTATGTCATTCAAAAAAGTCGATGCCCAGGTGAGCTTTCCGAAGATGGAAGAGGACATCCTCGCGTTTTGGGATGAACACAGGATTTTCGAGAAATCGGTGAGCCAGCGGGCGGGGAAACCGCGCTACAGCTTCAAGGACGGCCCGCCATTCGCGACCGGGACGCCGCACTACGGTCATATCGTTGCAAGCGCTATCAAAGACACGGTGCCGCGCTATTTCACGATGAAAGGATTCCAGGTGGAGCGCAAGTGGGGCTGGGATTGTCATGGTTTGCCGATCGAGAACATCGCCGAAAAAGAACTCGGCATCACCCACAAGAAAGAAATCGAAGAGCTCGGCGTGGAAAAATTCAACGAAATCTGCCGTTCCAAAGTGCTGGAATATGTCACCGAATGGAAAAAGGTCATCCGGCGTTTCGGACGTTTCGTCGATATGGACAATGCCTACAAGACGATGGATCTCGATTATATGGAATCCGTCTGGTGGGCGTTCAAGGAGCTCTGGGACAAGGGTCTGATCTATGAGAGCTATCGCACGATGCACATCTGTCCGCGCTGCGAGACGACACTCTCGCAGTCAGAAGTGGCAGAAGGGTATACCGATGTGAAGGACTTGTCGGTCGTGGCGAAGTTCGAGCTTGTTGATGAACCCGGGACATTCGTACTAGCGTGGACGACGACACCATGGACCTTGCCGGGCAACGTGGCGCTTGCAGTCGGAAAGGCTGTTGAGTATGTGAAAGTGAAAGATCTGTGGATTCCTGTAAAAAAACCAGTTGAACCGCTTGGATTGGTAACGCCCGAACCATCAAAGAGACAGGAGGAATATATGATTTTGTCAAAAGAATCATTTGAGAAATATAGAAAGGACTTTAATAATCAGGAGCCAAAAATTATTGAAGAATTTTCTGGCGAGAAACTGATTGGTAAATCCTACAAACCGCTCTTCGATTATTATGCCAAAGATGAAAAACTGGAGCATCGCGAGAATGGCTGGAAGATCTATGCGGCAGATTTCGTGACGACAGACGAGGGAACGGGCGTGGTGCATATCGCGCCGGCGTTCGGCGAGGACGATATGGCACTCGGGAAGGAAAAGAATCTTCCGTTCATCCAGCACGTGAAGATGGACGGGACGATGAAGGACGAAGCGACTGATTTTGCCGGAAAACAGGTGAAGCCCAAAGAGAATCCGCAGGAGATGGATGTGGAGATCATCAGGCATCTCGCGCATAAGGGAATGCTTTTCTCGAAAGAGAAATACGAGCACAGCTATCCGCATTGCTGGCGCTGCGATACGCCGCTTCTCAATTACGCGACTTCTTCGTGGTTCGTGAACGTGACGAAGATAAAAGACCGGGCACTGGAACTGGCGAAGAACATCAATTGGTCGCCGGCGCATATCAAAGAGGGGCGTTTCGGCAAGTGGCTGGAAGGCGCGCGCGATTGGTCTATCAGCCGCCAGCGTTATTGGGCTTCGGTCATACCGCTTTGGAAGTGCGAGTGCGGCGAGATGCGGGTATTCGGTGCGGTGGCGGAGCTCGAAGCTGCGAGCGGTGAGAAAATCACCGATCTGCACAAACACAGCGTAGACAAGATCGCCGTGCTGTGCGCGCAATGCGGTGGCACGATGCGGCGCATCCCGGACGTGCTCGATACCTGGTTCGATAGCGGATCGATGCCGTATGCGGAGCTGCACTATCCTTTCGAGAATCAGGAGCGATTCGCAGAGGATTTCCCGGCTGATTTCGTCGCCGAGGGCGTCGATCAGACGCGCGCCTGGTTCTATTACCAGCACATCATCGGTACGGGCATCAAAGACAGCCATGCGTTCGAAAACGTCATCGTGAACGGCATCATCGTCGGGGAAGATGGCAAGAAAATGTCCAAGAAACTCAAGAACTATCCTGATCCGATGGATATCATCGAGCAGTACGGGGCGGATGTCTTGCGGTACTATCTCCTGTCCTCGCCGGTCGTGGCCGCAGAAAACCTCGCTTTCTCCGAACGCGATCTGTCGGATGTCAGCCGCAACGTGTTCCGTATGCTGTGGAATTCGTATTCGTTCTTCACGACGTATGCCTCGATAGACAAGTGGGGACCCAAGAAAGATGCGTCCGCTTCAGAAAATATTCTAGACAGATGGATCCTTTCTGAGCTCCAGCTGCTGATTCAAGATGTGACCGGATCTATGGATCACTATGAACTCTCCAAGGCGACGCGCGTCCTGGCACCATTCATCGATCATCTCTCGAATTGGTATATCCGCCGCAGCCGCAAGCGTTTTTGGAAGAGCGAGGATGATAGCGACAAAGAGAGTGCGTATCAGACCTTGTATACGGTGCTCGTGACGCTTGCCAAAGTGATGGCGCCATTCACGCCGTTTCTCGCTGAGGAAATCTATCGTAATCTGACCGGCGAAGAATCGGTGCATCTCGCCGATTGGCCGGAAGCAGATGAGACGTTGGTTGATGAGAAGTTGAATGAGGAGATGCAGTCCGTACGCAACTTGGTTACAGAAGGACTGAAGCTCCGTGCCGATGCAAAAATCAAAGTGAGACAGCCGCTTTTAGAATCAAGAATCAAGAATCAAGAATTAAGCGAAACAATGCATGAAATTTTGAAAGAAGAGCTGAATGTGAAGAATATTATTCCAGATACTTCGCTTGAAAGCGAAATAACACTCAACACTGAAATAACAGAAGACCTGAGGCTCGAAGGGGAGGCGCGGGAAATCATCAGGGCTATCCAGGAAGGGCGCAAGAAAGCGAAATTCGAAGTGAGCGATCGCATCACGCTCGGCTATCAGGGCAAGGAAAAAGTCTTCGAGAAATTCGAAAACGACATCGCGAAAGAGGTGTTGGCGACATCCGTGCAGAAAGACGCTATCGCTGATGCCGAATATCGCGAGACCGTCGAAATCGAAGGCGAACCATTCGATTTTTCATTGAAAAGAGTATGAGTGACAACGTGGAAAATTGGGAAGAAGTCTCCCGCGAGGAGATATTCAAGAAATATGATCGCGGGGTTGAGAAAAGAGTATATCGGTTGCCCAATGGCAAAGAAGCGGATTTCTATCTGAAGACCGGACATGATTCGGTCGCCTGCTTGGCTCTGACGAAAGATAGAAAAGTGATTCTAGTGAAACAATTCCGTCCCGGGCCGGCAAAAATCCTTTTGGAATTGCCTGGAGGAGGCTTTCAGGGGGCGGAAACTCCTGAGCAAGCCGTAGAGCGCGAGCTTCTGGAGGAAACCGGCTATCGAGGGAAGGTACAGTTTGTTGCGAGCATCCTCCCAGATGCCTATTCTACGTATAACAAGAACGCCCTCGTCGTCACTGATTGCGAAAAGGTGGGCGAACCGAAATCGGAAGATAATGGCGAATCGGTGGAGGCGGTACTGCTGTCGCTCGATGAATTCCGGGAGCATATCCGTACCGGGCAGATGACAGATGTGGAAATCAGCTACCTCTGCCTTGATTATCTGAATTTACTGTAGAAGAGAACGTAAAGATGAAACATCTGACGGTAAGCAATCTTTCAGAGAGACACTCGTTCGCCCAGCGGCGAACTCACTTCTGAAACTTTTGCGATCCGCCGAAGCGGCGGAACCGTGCTCGCGAAATTTTCAAGCCTCTCTGAAAAATTCTTACCGCAGATGTTTTCCTAAAAAATATTCTCAAAGAATGGAGATCCGCTATAGCGCCATCGTGCTGAAGAAGAAAGAGGTGGGGGAGACCGACCGCCTGTATACGCTGTATACGCTGGAGCAGGGCAAGGTGCAGCTCGTGGCGAAGGGCGTGCGAAAATCGGAAGCGAAACTGGCCGGCCAGCTCGAGACGCTGATGCAGGGGCTGGTTATCGTGGTGAAAGGCCGCGGGACGGGTAAAATCGCCGGCGCGGTGGCGGAAAAGAATTTCCTCTCTCTGCGCACCGATGTAGACGTCTTGAAACGCGTGCTGGAAACCGTCAATATGTTCGAGCGGCTCGTCGGCTGGGATGAGCCGGACGCGGAACTGTTCCAGCTTTTGGCGACTTACCTCGGGCTGACTGACGATGCGGCGCAAGATGACAAGAAAGAAAAGATATGGCTTCTCACGGAAGGATTCCTCTTCCAGCTCTTCGCGCACTTGGGGTATAGGATAGAGACGGGCGTCTGCGCCGTGTCAGGAGCGCGGCTCAAGTCCGGCGAGCAGCACTTCTTCAGCCCGAGCGCCGGCGGCATCTTCGCCGGGCAGCATACGCACGATACCAAGAATTCTTTCCCGATCAGCGAGAATGCCATCAAGCTGATCCGGCTGTTTCTCAGCAACCGCCTCGATACCCTGGAGCGCGTCCAGGCGACATCGCAGGAATTGCGCGAAACGCAGCAGATCGCGTCGCGGTTTTTCCAATGGATAGACAATTGAAAAAGAATTGAGAATCAAGAATCAGGAATCACGAATTATGGAGCTGCTTTTGTCATAGTCTCGATTCATGATTCTTCGGTGCAGATTGTAGGGATCGGCTATTCTTGGTAAAATATAAGAAAGAAAATACAGATACTAAAAAATACGTGATTCCTATGGGACTGGAAGAATTGAATGAAAAATTGCACGGGCGCGATATCCATCTTGATCGCGCGCGTCAGCATACGCCGTTCGACCCCGGACAGGGGGCAGCTGATCCGGATGTCGAATCGCAGTTTCAGAAAGCGGAAGAATGGCGCGATCCGATAGTCGAGAGCAGGGCGACGGCGCAGGAGCTGATGTTTATGGATATCTCCACACGCAAGCGCAGGCGGCGTATCGCTATCGTTTTGGGCGCTGTGGCGGGGGTGATGCTCATCGGCGGGCTGATTTTCAAGGTGCGCGCGATGCTGTTCAGTGAGGACCGCGTCACGCTCTCTATCGCCGGTCCGCAAGATGTGGCGAGCGCCGAAGAAACGACGTTTACCGTCACGTATGCCAACAAGAATTGGGCCGGTCTCGATAACGTGACGCTGGTTCTTTCTTATCCGGAATCTTTTCATCCGCAATCCGTGGGTACCGGAGAGACGAGCGGATCTGTCGCTGAATTTCCTCTCGGCACCATCAAGGCGAATTCTCAGGGGAAAGTGCCGATTACGGGAAAATTCTATGGATCAAAAGGTGATCTCGTGTATCTGCAGGCGACGTTCCGCTATACGCCCAAGAGCATAGCGAGCGTGTTCGAGACGAAGGCGCGCTTCGGCGTGAATGTCGCTTCTTCGCCGCTCACGCTCGAGATCACTGCTCCGTTCGAGCTTGCGACGGGGCAGGATGTCGAGTATGTCGTCGATTATGGCAACAAGAGCGATCTGGCGTTCACCAATTTGCGCGTAAAAATGGATTATCCGCCGGGGTTCCACTTCGTGAGTGCGGAACCGAAACCGTCGGAAGGCGAATCGGTCTGGTATATCGGCAATTTCAATGCAAAAGCTGACGGAAAAATCACGATTCGCGGAGTGCTCTCCGGAGCGCGCGACGAACGCAAGTATGTCTCCGGCAAGATCGGCTTTTTTCAGGGCGAAGGGAAATTCGTAGCGTATGCGGAAAACGAGCGTCAGACGCGCGTCATCGCCTCTCCGCTCTCGATCTCTCAGACCGTCAATGGTTTGACGGAGCTTGCGGTCAATCCAGGCGATGTGCTGCAATACGTGATCAGTTACAAGAATGATGGTGTTATCGGCGTGCGCGATGCCATCATCACGCTCGAAATCGATCCGCGTGCCCTGGATATGAGCCAGCTCGTACTCCTCCGCGGCGGTGCGTATGATGCGGCACGCAAGATGATTCTCTGGAAAGCCTCGGACATCCCGAGTCTGGCCAAGCTCGAGCCGGGCGCAGGCGGGGATATCGCATTCATTGTTCCGGTATCTCGGTCGCTCGCGGCACTCGGCGAGAAGAATCTGTCTATCCGATCTGTCGCCAAGATCGACAGTCCCGACCTGCCGACGCCGCTCGGATCCAACAAGATCATCGGCAGCAATACGCTGTTCGTGAAGTTGAATTCCGTGATCAGCCTCGCCCTGGAGCCGCTGTATACGGACACCACGTTTCCGAACACCGGACCCATTCCGCCCAAAGTTGGACAAGAAACGAGCTATACGCTACATTTGAACGTCACCAATGCCACGAATGACCTCACGGGGACGCGTATTTCTATCATACTGCCGACCGGCATTCAGTATAACGGCAAGTTCGCTCCGGTAGGGGAAACCGTCGCATTCAATGAGCGTACGAACGAGCTTTCCTGGGAATTGGGGACATTCGGCGCGACGGCCAATGCTCCGCGCACATTGATTTTTCAGGTCAAAACGGTGCCGAGCGCCAATCAGGCCGGCAAACCGCTTATCTTGGTGGATAGCGTGACCTTGACCGCCAAAGACGTCTTTACCGCTCAGGATATCCGTGTCGAGAGCGGCGAGCGGAATAACTTCCTCCGTAACGATACGGTATACAATATTGCCAGCGGCGATGTCCAGCCGGCCACCCCATAACAAAGGAGCATACGCGATGTCAGCTTGGACACAACAAAAAAATATAGGCAAGCGGCGCATAGGCGTCCTTGCGACGCAGTCAGGGAGTATCCACACTCCCTTTTTTATGCCGATCGCGACCCGTGGCGCCGTCAAGCATCTCTTGCCGGACGAAGTGCGCGCTCTCGGAGCGGAAATCGTCCTCAGCAATACGTATCATCTGTGGCTGCGTCCCGGCTCGGACGTGATAGAGCAAGCCGGAGGACTGCATCGTTTTATGGATTGGGACGGCCCGATACTGACGGATTCCGGAGGCTTCCAGGTATTTTCTCTCGGCGCGCGGGCCGAGCAGCGCTTCGGTATCAATGGCGTGAAACTTTCCGAAGAGGGGGTGGAGTTCTCCGATCCGGAGAATGGCAACCGCTATTTCCTGTCGCCGGAAATTTCCATCGATATCCAGCTGGCGCTCGGTTCGGACATCATTATGGTGCTCGACGAGTGCCCGCCGTACCCGGCAACCTATGAATATACGCGCACTTCTCTCGAGCTGACGGCGCGCTGGGCCAAGCGCGCCAAAGAGCATTTTGAAAAAAAGATAGCTGAAGCGGGAGAGAAATATGCTAGCGGGAGACCGCTTCTTTTCGCTATCGTGCAGGGGTCTACGTATGAAGACTTGCGCAAGGAGAGCGCTCGCCAGTTGGTCGCGCTCGATTTTGACGGGTACGCCATCGGCGGGGTGGCGGTCGGGGAGCCGCGCGAGACGCTGCCGGATATTCTGGCCTGGACGGCGCCGCTTTTGCCCGAAGACAAGCCGCGCTATCTGATGGGACTGGGGAAACCGGAGGAGCTTGTCGCGGCGGTGAATGCGGGGATGGATATGTTCGACTGCGTGATTCCGACGCGCGAAGGCCGGCACGGACGATTGTTCGTCTGGAAAAACGAAACGCTGGATGCGGAAGGAAGTTTCTATGAAACTATCAACATCCACAACGAGCAGTACAAGGCGGACTTCGTTCCGGTAGATGGGAGCTGC
>Ga0209542_10007204_pt1 | contig 21260 bp, 23 predicted proteins | sample RifCSPhighO2_01_FD_184028 | JGI IMG/M metagenome (GOLD analysis project Ga0209542, IMG submission 184028) | Soil microbial communities from Rifle, Colorado - Rifle CSP2_plank highO2_0.1 (SPAdes) (version 2) | ecosystem: Environmental > Terrestrial > Deep subsurface > Rock core/Sediment ... | reverse complement strand
CGAGCCCGCCAGTCCTTTGCAAAAAATCCGCAAAGGTTTTTGAATCCCTTACAGTGCCTTTTTCTTCCAAAAGGATTACAATCCCGCCTTCCGGCAACTGGGCGATAATCTTTTCCGCTTCTTTTTCTTTAACTTTTACAATGTCATCGTGCCCGCGGTAGGGGACTTCCGGAATTTCTATAATCTTGAGCTTGGCGTAAGGATGCAGTCGCTTTAAAAACTCAGCCTCCAATTCCTTGTAAGCCTTTTCCTTAAATTTTCCGAGCGCAATTATACGAATCTTAAACATATTTACTAGATTACGATAATAAGTTAATATTACTCCGCAGTTCTTACATCTTATATCTGAAATCTTAAATCTGCAATCGCATAAGGCTTGCCCTACGAAGCCTTGGCGAAGTAGGGGCCTGTAGTAAAGTGGTATTACGCGGCATTCGCATTGCCGAGGCGGGGGTTCGATTCCCCCCAGGTCCACCATAAATAAACCAAATCGCCTACAGGGCGATTTTTTGGTATGATTCAATCATGAATAATGAAATTGAATTAGTAATTCAGAAGCATTTTAATGAGCTACCAAAGGAAGTCGTAAGGATGACGACTGGTATTTGTAATGAGGTTTATTTAGTTAAACTTAAAGATAAATCGGTCATTGTAAGAATGAACGAATTGGATAGGTTCTTGAAAGGTTCGAGCAAAAACATCCCTACTTTCAAATCAAAGGGTATTAAAGTACCAGATATTCTATTCGAGGATTATTCCAAGCAGACAATACCCTTTGGGTATCAGATAATGTCTGTAATTGAGGGTGAGGATTTAGGCGCCGTGATTCACACTTTGACTCCAGAACAAATGAAAACAATCGCCCAGGAGATTTCCAATATCCTTATTAAATTATCTGACTTGCCAACCAATGGTAAGTTCGGTTGGATTGATGATTCAGATTCCAAACTTGTAGATTCGTGGTCAGATGTAATGCTTAGAATGTACCACGATATGGTTGATAGAAACGATAAAACAAATGTTGTCGGTAAAGAACTGATTGACTTTGCTTCTAACTTAATCTCAAAGCATAAAAACTATTTTGATAAGGTCCCATCTAAATATGTTTATGATGACCTAAGTGGAAAGAATGTTATGATTAAAAATGGAAAATTCAGTGGCTTGGTTGACTTGGATCAAATAATGTATGGGGACTTACTAGAGCCGGTAGGAAGAATAAAGGCGTCTTGGTATGGCACGAAATACGGTAAAATCTATACAGATGCTGTTATGGAGTATCTGGGCCTAAGTAAGGAACAACAGGAGATGGTTACGGTGTATGCTCTTTTAAACCGTATTAGTTGGTTATCGGAAATTGGCATACAATTCAATCAAAACACCTCTACAAATATTGACCCTAAAAGAGTGAGCGATGGGAAAAACGTAATTGGGCTTATTAGGCAAGAACTGGCAAGCTAACAAATAACCAAATTGTGCCCAAAGCAAATCAACAAAAGTTTATGAAAATTATTATTTGTGGATCAATTACAGCCGCCGAGGAAATACTGGATATTAAAACCAAGCTGGAGGCGGCTGGGCACGAGGTGGAAATCCCGACTGGTGTTAAAGATGAATACATAAGAGGCCGGACTGAAGTTTCAAACCAAGAAAAAGCAGGAGATAAAATCCAATTTAACTTAATTAGAAATTATTTTGAAAAAATCAAAAACCACGATGCCGTACTCGTGGTCAACGTGGAAAAAAGGGGAGTCAAAAACTATATTGGCGGAAACACTTTTTTGGAAATGGGCTTTGCCCACGTTCTAAATAAAAAACTCTATTGTCTAAACCCATTACCCGACCTTCCTTACACCGCAGAACTCGAAGCCATGCAACCAATTATTTTAAATGGGGATTTATCCCGAATAAAATAACCCTATCCCTTATTCGTGCGAATAGGGGATACGTTCTACCAAAAGGTGGAATAGATGGTTAAGCCAACTTGCTGCCGTTGGGCACGTTTTGGGTGGGAGACGCAAGCACAACCTCACCGCCTCTCGACGGGCTCGAAGTCTGATCGATTGGCAAATAAAAACCGCAAGTCAAGACCTTGCTAAAAAAATTCGCAATTTGTTTGGGCGGAAAATTACACACGCACAAAACCTGGCGGCCAGCCAGGCCTTCTTTTTTGTATAAATGCGTAATCTGTGCGCTGGAATTCTTGATGCCAATCTCCGGCCCTAAATCAATCTTTAATTTGTACGATGGCTTCCTAGCCTCCGGAAAATCTTCCGCGCTAATAATTGTCCCAGCCCTCAATTCCACTTTCTCAAACTCCTGCCAAGTAATTGTTTGCATATGTCTTATATTTTAAACCTGGTAACCATTCGCGCGAATAGTTACCAGGTTTATTTATTAAAATATTTTATCTAAATAAGGCTTGCCGGAATCGACAAATAAACCAACTACAAAATCATTTTTTTTAAAACGAAGTTTATATTTTTCCAAAGCGGCAAATACTGCCCCGCTGCTGCCGCCAACTAACAAACCTTGCTTTTTTGCCAACTTGCGGCAACTGGCAAATGCTTGCTCATCTTTTATCGCGATTACCTCATCAATTATTGAATTATCATAAAAATCTGGCACACTGTCTACCCCCAAGCCTTCCACCTTATAAGGCTTGGGGCTTGAATTTGAAAAGGCCGAATTAGCCGCGTCCACCGCGATGATTTTAATTTTTGGATTTTTATTTTTTAAATACCTGCCCACGCCCATTACCGTACCCATGGTACCTGCGGCCGCAAAGAAATGGGTAATCTTACCTTTAGTTTGCTTCCAAACCTCCGGACCGGTCCATTGCTCATGCGCCAAAGGATTCAATTGATTATTATACTGATCAGGAAAATAAGCGCCTTTAATATGCTGAGCTATCTTTTTCGCGGTCATATAATAACCCTGCGCATCGTTGTGCGCAGCATTTTTACACCGGACTACTCTTGCGCCGTAAGCCTGCAAAGTCTTAGTTTTTTCTTTACTGATTTTTGCCGAAACAGTAATGATTACTTTGTAACCTTTGACCGCACCGATCATTGCCAAAGCAATTCCCTGGTTGCCGGATGAAGCCTCCACAATCGTTGCTCCGGGCTTGAGCAAACCGGCTCTTTCCGCAGATTCAACCATTTTTAAAGCTGACCTGTCCTTAGCGCTTCCTCCCGGATTAAACATCTCAAGCTTTGCGTAAATAGGGCAAGCAAACTCTCCTTTGAGCTTTACCAAAGGAGTTAAGCCAATTAAATCAAGCGTTGAATTATTCATAAATACCTCGAAAAATATGTACGGTATGGCCAACGGCAATGCCTTGCTTAAAAAGTTCCAAGGCTTGGCCGGCATTAACCTTAAATGGTGCTAACAACTTTTTTAAGTTCTCCCCTGAAATTAAATTAGTAGGGTTAGTTATACCTTTTTCTTCCATTAATTTTTTTGATTCCTCGTATTTATAAAAATCAAACTTAACGCCATAACGGTTTTCAAATTCATGATATCCTGCAAAGTCCATTAAAGGTTCAGTCTGCTCCTTAAACCCGACCAATATCTCGTCCATTTTAAAGCCACAAGTATCAAACAATTTTTGCACTGTTTCCAATGGCATCCTCCCTCCAAGCTCCGTGAGGATTGATCCGCCAGCCTTTAAAACCTTTTTTGCGCTTTGCAGATAGGCATACTGCGCGGCCATTGCCCATTTTGCAAATTCCGGCGGGGGACCATATTTTTGAAATGTATCAATCGGCAAAAAAGTGCCTTTCTCATCCCCGAACTTTAAATCCTGCCCTACTTTGGACGGTAAGTTAGGGATATTGCCATAAATCACATTAAATTTAAATGGCAGCGCTTGCATGGGTTCTGTAAAAGATTTTATCAACTGCAAAAAGGTGGTTTGATATTGTTTTGCAGTTGATAAAATATTTGCCTGTGCGCCTTTTAATATCTCATTGTCGATATCTGAAACGACCAGGTTGTCCAAACCACCAGCAAAGACCTTCAAAGCCAAAATACCTTCCACACCGCTTCCAATACCCACTATGGCAAAATTACCAGCAGGTTTTTTTTCGTGCTCTAGAATTTTTTTTAAAATTTTAAAACCCTCAGCCGTATAATACGCCCAGTTGTCTTCAACTTTTGTTTTATAGGTATACATTCCCGGGGTTTCAGTAATTGCTACATTACCATTACCAAGAGCCGCCTTTTGCAGAAGGGGAGTAATATTAACTTGTTTGTTTAAATTAGTTTCCATAAATTATTTTGCCAATAAGCCGTCTATGTATTACAAATCTAGAGAGTTGGGCAAGGTGTGCGCGGTTTGTTCGCGCTCTTTTGCCCCCTGCTCCGATCTACTTCTCCTCTTGCTCACCCTTCTTTTTGGGCGGCTGTGATCCCGCCGCCTCGCCGCCAGGTTGAGCTGGAGGAAAAGGGGAGGCATCCGAATGCTGCGGAATCCCCATATTGAACGTCGAACCATCTGACCCTAAACCAATAATCGTAATCCCAATGCTGGGGTCAAATTCTGCTGCAATATCAACGACGATCTGCATTGCTTTTGCTAGCGCCTGCTCGACTGTCAAAAATTCTTCATCCATCACACCTCCTTCGTCACAATCCTTATCTAGATTTTGAATTGTGAACAAACCAGTATGTAATATATATTAAGATTAGTCAATAATATTCGTCATAGATTGACTATAAAAATTTATAAAATACATAAAATGCTATTTACAATGGCTATTTGTTATGTTATTATGACGACGAAAGATTCGTCAGAATTTAAACCTCTCTGGCCTAAAAGGCCATCTCTCCATAAATTGGAGAGAATAATATTGAAAAGACTATGCATACTCAACAATTGCTACAAAAATTAGGGTTTTCCGGAAATGAAGCTAAAGTATATTTGGCGGCTTTGGAAATGGGTCTTTCCAGCGCCCAGGATATTGCCGAAAAAGCCGGGATCAAACGAACCACGGGTTACAGCGTCTTGTCGTACTTAGTTAACAGGGGAGTTGTAGGTAAAACCAAAGTTAAAGGCAAAACCCGTTTTCTGGCAGAACCTCCGCAAAGGCTTTTAACCCTCATTAACGAAATAGAAAAAGGCGTGCGCGACGCGCTGCCGGAATTAAGCGCCATTTACAACAAAAAAGAAACCAAGCCCAAAATACTTTTTTACGAAGGTGGGGACGCGGTCTGGAAAGTGTACGAAGATACGCTGAAAGAACGGCCGACTACCATACTTATGTGGAACAACGAAGGCTTCTTTGAAAAATTCAATGACCCAAAATACAAAAATTATATCCCAACCAGGGTAGCGCTGGGAATAGGCGCAAGGAGGATTGCGGGTAAAGGTTCCACCTGGGACACAAAGCAGCAATACCGCGACACCAAAGACTTGTCGCAAACTTTAATTGTGCCCAAAGAAAACTTTTGGCCGGAAATTGAAGTAAATATTTACAACAACAAAGTCGCGTTTATGAATTACGCGGAAAATATGTCGGTGATAATCGAATCCAAAGCCATTGCCGATGCTATGCGGCAGGCTTATGAACTTAGTTGGAAAGGCGCGGAAAGCATCGCCCTGAATAAACCACAGATACGCAGATAATCACAGATGACGCTGATATCAAAAACACCCTTACAATCTCAAGTATATAGGGATGTTTTATCTGTGTAATCTGTTTCCAATCTGTGTATCTGTGGTCTTTATATTTTTTCCCAAAACTTTTTTAACTTCCCCGAAAGCACAAAGTGTTCAAGCAGGATAATTAAAATCAACAAACCCAAAAGACCGAACTCCAAATAGTGCAAATAGTCCTCGAGTAGAATAAATAGAGGCTTGCTCACGCTGTAGCCCACCCAAAATAAAATTAAAACCCACGGTATGAGCATGGGCACGGTGTATTCCAAATATTTTTTTAAAGGCGTGCCCATAGCCGCCACCCTTACCAAAGAATTCCTGTGGATGCCATAAATAAATTTGGTAATAAACAAAGATAGCCTGGGCCTGCGTAAAAAATGTTTGTCAAAATGGGTGCTTGCGCGGGTGAGCCATGCCCAGGCCAAAGAATTATTGCCCCTAAGCTTAAACCCTGCCCAAAATAACAAAAGCTGTTCTATAAACCCGCCAATGGCGCAAATCAGCATCCCAAAAAAGGGATTTATAGCCCCGCCGCTCGACAGGAAGCCCACGACAAGGACGGTAATATTACCGTCTATTAACATAGCTAAAATAATGCCGACATAAAACCATTCGCCCCAGGAATTAATATAATTTACAATAAAGGAATCCATAAAAGTTTTACGAAAGGACAAAACCAAGGGTTTTTTCCTTTCGTAGGCTATCCTTTTTCCTATAATGTTTTTTCAGCCCGAAGTAAATTCGAGGCTGAAAATCTATAATTACATTCTAACACGCATTATTAAAAAGCCGCTACTCGCGGCTTTTTAAATCCCATGTAAAATTTCAATTTTCGCGCCAAGGGATTTGAGCCTTCCCACTAAATCCTCATAGCCGCGATTGATGGAGTAGACGTTCCTTAAAATCGACGTGCCTTGGGCCGCGAGCATGGCAATAAGGATAATGGCCGCAGGCCTCAAAGCCGGCGGGCAGATGACTTCAGTGCCGCGGAGCTCTGTGGGGCCTTCCACGTAAACCCTGTGCGGGTCGGCCAGAATAATATTGGCACGAAGCTTATTTAATTCCATATAATACACCGCCCGGTTTTCATAAATCCAGTCATGGATTAAGGTGGAACCCCGCGCCTGCGTGGCCACGGGCACAAAAAACGGCAGGTTGTCTATATTAATTCCGGCATTGGAGGGTAAGGGGTGGAGCTTTTCCTCAAGCGCCACCAGCTTGGAAGGAAAAGTTTTAATGTCCACCAAATTAGTAAAACCATTTTCGCTTTTATAGCGCTTTGCAATCTTATACTTAAAGCCCATCTTGGTAAGCTTCAAGAGTTCCAAAAGCAAAAAATCAATCGGGCACCTTTGGATTTCTATGGCAGAGCCGGTGGAGGCCGCCAAAGACAAAAACAACATGGATTCAATCGGGTCCTCGCTTATTGTATATTCAATGTTCCTTTTAATTTGGCCAACGCCATGCACCACCAAAGTCGAACTGCCCAACCCTTCGATTTTTACCCCGAGTCCCTGCAAAAAATTGCACACATCCTGCACCATATAATTGGAAGAGGCGAGGCGGATGGTGGTAACTCCGGGAATTTTAGCGGCTAGCATCAGTACATTTTCCGTGACTGTGTCGCCGGTTTCATACAACACGACCTCCGCGGGCTTAAGCCGGCCGGCCCTGATTTCATAACGGTCATGTATAGTCTGAATTTGCAGGCCCAAATTCTGCAAGGCGAACAAGTGGGGCCTTACAGTCCGTCGTCCCAGCTTACAGCCGCCGGCCAAAGGCAAATCAAAACCTTTTAATAAATGCGCCAAAGGCCCAATCAGCATCAAAATACTGCGGGTTTTGACCGCGGCTTCCTTATTAATTTTGGCTAAGCTAATTTTACCTGGCCTTATTTCCAAATCCCTATCCCGCCAGGCGATTTTAACGCCAATACTCTCCAAAACTTCAACAATCCTATAAACCTCTTCTATTTTAGGCACATTCCGAAGCAGCGTCCTACCTTCATTTAGCAAGCTGGCGCAAAGCAGCGCGACTGCGGCGTTTTTGGAGGACTTGGTAACCGCAATCCCGCTTAGTTTATGGCCGCCTTCAATTTTAAAGCTTAACGACTTGTCAGCCAGGGTAATAATTTCCTGGTTTAAAACGCGGCTGATTTTAGAGAGCATCAGCGTGGAAAAATTCTGTTCGCCCTTTTCCATGCGGGCCACGGCAGACTGGCTGGTTTTAAGCATTTGGGCAAAGCTGCTTTGGGTGACACCCCGCTGCTGCCTTAAGCTGGCAATAAATTCGCCGATTTTTTGGCTTTGGTTTATATCCACAAAAAAATACTTATATCACTTATGATATAAGTATAGCATATTTCCAATGTTACAGCAATTGGTCTTTAACAGACTACTTAGAACTTAAAGAGGGAAGCCATCCACTGATCCAAAAAGTGGCTTTTCTGGTTGGCAAAATACAGGGCAAGGAGCGCGGCTAAATAGATCGCGTTTAAAATGCCCAAGCGGATTAGGTCCGACTTAATAGTCTTATATTCACGCTCGTGCATTGAATGGGCCGATGTCTGATTTTGGAACATAATAGTCCATTTATTATACATGCCAAAGCCGATTGAATGCAAATTTCAAAAGTGCTAGAATACATCAGCTATGCTACAAAACCTGGAGATTTTAGGCTTTTGTTTGGGCTTTCTTTCATTCGCAGCAGCGCTTTTTTGCCTGTGGCGGCTAAAAAAAATGGGCCAGTGGCAAAAGGCTTTCTTCCAAGGCAAAAACGGGGCCGACCTGGAAAGCATAATCCTGCAGGTTGAACAAAAAATCAAAAATTTGGAAAACGAAAGCCTGCTTAGCTCAAGGGAAATTAAAAACCTGCAGGGCGCTTTAAGCTTTACCATTCAGAGAGTGGGCCTTGTAAGGTACAGCCCATTTGCCGATGGCGGGGGCAATTACAGCTTCTCCCTTGCCCTGCTCGACGGACATAACAGTGGAATCGTCATCACCAACATGTACGGCAGGCAGCAGTCCAGGGTTTACACTAAAAAACTGGCAGACGGGAAAAGCGAAGTGCAGCTTACCGAAGAAGAGGAGAGGGCGATTAATTTGGCAAACAACCAACACCAAAACTAGATCAATTAATTTTTTAAGAAAGGAACAAGATGGACAAGGATTTAAGCAATTTTGAAGGCCCGGCGGAAACCGTGGTCGGCCCATCCGTTAAAATCCAGGGGGATTTAAACAGCGAGGGCAACATTAACATTGAAGGCCAGGTAACAGGCAAGGTTTCCACTAGCCAGGGCGTGTTCGTCAAAGAAGGCGCTAAAATTACGGCTGATATTTCGGCAGGCAATGCCGTAATCGGCGGGGAAGTGATAGGCAACCTTAAAATTACCGGACACCTGATACTCCAGCCGTCGGCCAGAGTAAATGGCGACATTGCCTGCCAAATTTTGCGAGTGGAAGACGGCGCGCAGTTCTCCGGCAAATGCAACATGAAAGGCGCCGCGGCCCAAAACGGAAAAAAGGCTGTTTCTGCGCCTGCGGAAACCGAACTGGAACCGGAAGGATAAATCTTTACGGAGTACGGATTGATACGGATTTACGGATGGTAAAAAATCAGCCATCTTGAGTTCCGTATATCCGTACTGTATCCGTAATCCGTAAAGTTATGTATTACTACATCTTCGACCAGGGCAGTTTGCCCGTGGACAAATACGAACAGCTGCAATCGGAAGCCACGGGGCTCATGGCGGAATTCAAAATTTCCGGTGAAACCGCCAGGGTCACCCCTTTGCGGTCGATTTCGGATTTGGTGGACACCGCCAGCCAAAGGGGGGCCAAAACGCTTGTCGCCTGCGGGTCGGACGACACTTTTAATTTGATGCTTGCGGCGCTCAAAGGGCGGGATTTTGTTTTGGGATTTGTCCCGCTGGACGAAAATTCTTACCTTGGGAAAATCCTTGGCCTGGACAGCGTTTTTACGGGAGTTAAAAGCATCGCGGGCAGGCGGATAGAAAAAATTGACCTGGCAAAAATCGCCGGCAATTACTTTATTAGCTTTTTGGAATTCGGCGTCATGAGCCATAATTTAAAAAGCGCGGGATTTTTCTCCAGCCTTAAAATGCTTTCGGTAGAGCCAAAAAAACTCCAAATCCGGATTGATGATTCCTATACTTTAAATTTGGAAGCTCTGGGCGGCTTAGCAATTAATACCCGGTCCACCTCCAGCAAAAACGCGCGTATTGCAAACCCCACCGACAGTAGCCTGGACTTGCTGGTGCTTGAAAAACTTTCCAAAACGGAAATTTTCAGGTACCGCAAACTGATAGGCGAAGGCCTCCTGGAAGAAGTTCCAAAAACTTCGGTAATCAAATGCAAAAAAATTGAATTCCTCGAGCCGCGCGGTATGGCCTTAACCATGCTCGGGAGGATAGTCGCCAAATTCCCGGCAACAGTAGAAATCATCCCGCAACGCTTACGGTTGGTAGTCGGCAAAAACCGGACGTTTTAGATCACAGATTACACAGATAACAAACAATGATATACTTTGAATATGGGAGATATAATTTTAATCGAAAAGCCAATTGAAAAAAATTCGCTCAAACCAATAGCGGAAAAACGCTTTGGCGATTTAATCAAGGGGGTTGTAGATTTAGAAAAAAAGATAATGGCGGTTGGCGGAAGTATGCACGCGGACGAAGAGTCATATCTTTTAGAAAAAGGCTCAAAGCAGGAAAATCTGTGGGGTATTAACATATACCCGGCCCTGGAAATGCCGGACATGATAGAGTTCGATTCAATGATAAACATCCGCCCCCGCCAAAATAACCGCAGCCGGAGCGTGGAAGATGAAAACATCCGCAATCAAATACTGGACATAGTAAAGGATCTAATCCAATGACGCACCTTCATGGCGACAAGATTGAAACCAGCTGGCAAAAGCTTTCGCTGGAGGCCCAATTAGGCAACATTGGCAGCGAATTTGAACGCGCCTTGCGCTGGAAAGAAAAAGGCCAAGCCCAAATGTTTGAAAATGCTTCAGCCCGAATGTTAGAGCTTTTTGATTTAACAATGGACGATAATCGCTGGCGCGGCCCCAAGCTCACAGAACTAAGCCGCGCCCGGGAAGTTGCCTGCTCCGAACTGTACGACGGGAAAGAAATAAAGCGCGACCCCAACAGCTTAAAAAAATATTTCCTGCAATTTGCAACCGCGGCAAGAAAAACATCTTAGTATTCGAGCTTGTCGAGAATCTAAAGCATTTTGAAAAAATAGAACCGGCAGGGGAAAGCGCTATACACGCGCCCACCATGCGGTCTTTATTTAATTTCATGTGGGAAAAGGCTTGATTATTATTGAATTTTGCAGTATAGTTAATCAGTTATGGATTTATCATCCCTCTCCTCACAGCTAAATATCTCCACTCAGGATCTCTCCACCTTCGCCATCCAACTTCGCCAAGGTTACGTCGGACGAGAGGCTTCGGAGGACTTCGCTAATCCTTCATAAAAAATATGGATCTGTCTAGTTTATCATCGCAACTAAATATATCTACTCAGGATCTCCGCGCGCGCGCGAAGGAGAAAGGTTTTTATATTTCCCCGCGGGCGAATAAAATCGACAACCAGCTTGCAAAAAAACTTCTGGATACTTTTGCCGCGCCGGTTGCAGCGCCAATATCTTTGGAGCCTGTTGCGCCAAAAAAAATCAAACTGCCCTCCTACATAAAAGTAAGGGAGTTTGCCGTGGCTTTAAATTTGCCAGTGACCGACGTGATTAAAGCGCTCATCCAGAACGGCGTAATGGCAACCATAAACGAGGAAATTGATTTTGACACAGCGAGCATAGTTGCCCAGGACCTGGGCTTTGAAGCAGAAAGCGGGGCTAAAACTGACGAAGCGGATTACGGCATGGCTTTCTTACAAAAAGTATTGGCTTCGGAAAAAGAAGGGGACTTAAAACCCAGGCCGCCGATTGTGGCAATTATGGGACACGTTGACCACGGCAAAACCACTCTTTTGGACACCTTAAGGAAAACCAGCGTAGTGGAAACTGAAAGCGGGGGCATTACCCAGCACATTGGCGCTTACCGAGTAAAAAAGAATGATAAGTGGATTACTTTTTTAGACACCCCTGGACACGAAGCTTTTAGTGAAATGCGCGCCCGCGGCGCGAATGTCACGGACATTATTGTTTTGGTTGTGGCCGCGGACGACGGGGTAAAACCACAGACTTTGGAAGTAATTAACCGCGCCAAATTTACCGAGACACCAATGATCGTTGCAATCAACAAGGTGGACAAGCCCGAGGCCAATGTCGTACGCGTCAAACAGGAACTGGCGGGCGTCGGGGTTTTAACCGAAGAGTGGGGCGGCAAAATTGTGGCCTGCGAAATCTCGGCCAAGCAAAACCTTGGGCTTGACCACCTTTTGGAAATGATACTTTTGACAGCGGAAGTGGAAAACTTCCGGGCAAACCCGGAAGGCAAAACCGCGGGCACTATAATTGAGTCTAAAGTAATGCAGGGCAAGGGCGCGACTGCCTCGGTAATTATCCAAAACGGCAAACTGAAAGTCGGCGACATAGTCGCGGCGGGGAGCGCTTTTGGGCGCATCCGCTCACTAGAAGACGAGCATGGCAAAAAATTAAAAGAAGCCGGGCCTGCCATGCCGGCGCAAATTTCCGGGCTTTCCGACCTTCCTCAGGCAGGGGATGTATTACAAGTGTTTGATAATCTTGACGCGGCAAAAACCATTGCGGCAATCACCCAAAAAAAATTACGCAGCCACAAGCTGGCCTCAAGGAAACTCGCAGGCGATATCCAAAGCAAAACTTTAAATCTCGTAATTAAAGCCGACGTGGGCGGTTCTTTGGAAGCCATAAAGCAGTCCATAGCCAAGTTAAAAAACGACGAAGTTAAAATTAACATTGTGGGCGAAGGCATAGGCGAGGTTAACGAGTCCGACATTTTGCTCGCTTCAAGCAGCAAAGCCACAGTAATTGCTTTTCGGGTTAAAATTAACCCTAAGTCCACTTCCCTAAGCAAATTAAAGCTGGTTACCATTGACTCTTACGATGTTATTTATGAACTTATAGAAGACGTTACCAGCGCGGTAATTAAAATGTTTACGCCGGAAACGGAAAAAATAGCTTTGGGCAAAGCTAAAATTTTGGCAATTTTTAGGACGGAAAAAGGCCAAATGATAATCGGCGGCAAAGTGGAAGAAGGCGAACTCAAAAAAACCGGGCACATTGCCGTTTGGCGGGGCGAGGTGGAACTTGGCCGCGGCGAAATCCTGGAACTCCAACAAACCAAAGTAGCGGCAAAGTCCGTCCTGGCCGGCAGTGAATTCGGCATGAAATTAAAAACCAACGCGAAGATTAAAGAAGGCGACGTGCTGGAATGTTTTGAAGAAAAAATAAAGCAAAAAACTTTATAGTCCACAGATGCGCGGATAAACGCAGATAACACAGATTCTAAAACCTTCAATCTCTTTTTTTCCTCTCCCTCTGGGAGAGGGTAGGGTGAGGGTTTTTATTTTGGCAAAAAAGAAAAACCGGACGCAAAAATGCAATTACGTCCGGTCTGAAGTGCAAGTCTGTCTACGAATATATCATTTAGAAACATGGTGGTCAATCCAAATACCATGAATTATTGACCTCTGGCGGCCATCGTAGCGGTCGACTGACCAAGATACAACTTGCAGTTCGGGGTGAGCTTTCCCAAAACCCTGAACTAACCTCCCAATTCCTTTGCTGTAGGAAGTATGTGTGCTATCAACATCGTACAAAGGTACAAAACTCCTGTTTCCGTAAGTTTCGATTTTGGTAGCGAAATACTGATAGTCACCATACTTTACCGCGGCTTCGAGATGGTCAAGATAGCGGTTACGCTGACCGATGGGGCAGGTGGTAAACAACCATATAACTCCGGCCAACAGAGCCAAAATCACTAGAGTAACAACCACTCCCCGCAAAGAAATGTGAATGTCCATAATCCCTCCCTAACATTGTTAAACAGCTTTTTTTGCGTATTCATGCCCCGCCGGGTATTTTTTTGTTTTAACGGATTATAATACTATATTTTAATCAAATTGTCAATGTAAAAATGACAATATTATTCAATATTGACAGTATTTTCTAAATAATATATAATATAATTGTCAGTAGAAAACTTACGAATAATATCTTAAAATGCCTAATATCCAAGACATCTTAAAAGACCTCGGACTTACCGAAAACGAAGCCAAAGTCTTTTTGGCTGCGGTTAAAGTTGGCCTGGCGCCCATTAGCCGAGTGGCCGCGGAAGCGGGTATTGCCCGCACTTATGTCTATGAGCTGGCTGAAGAATTAAAGAAAAAAGGTTTACTTGCCGAAGTGGAAGTAGGCAAAATAAAAAAAATTCAAGCCCTAGACTATGGAGGGTTATTATCCTATACCCAAAGAAGGCAAAGGGATATGCAGCGTTTGGAAAAAGATTTAGAAAAAGCCCAGGGAGAATTTCAGGCTTTGCGCATGGGCATAGCGCAAAAAACCAAGGTGCGTTTTTTTGAAGGCGTGGAAGGCATTAAAAGCATTAATGCCGAAATCCGCAAAGATGTAGAAAAACTTACAACCCCCTATAATTTCTATGTAGTATTTTCCGCAGACAAAATGGAAGCGGTTCTGCCGGGCTGGATTGAACACAACCAGCATATTTATTTTGAACCGCTCATGAAAAAATACGCCATCATCAGCGAAACTCCGTTGTTGCCTAAGTTCCTTGAAAAAACCAAGGAACATGGCCAAAAAAATCTGCTCTATAAAATTTGGCCAAAGGAACAAAAAGAATTCCCGACAGATACCTTGTGCTGGCTGAATAAGATCGCATATTTAGATATGCGGGGGAATCCTTCGGGGATTATTATAGAGAACCAGGCCATGGTTGATACTTTCGTCATGTGGTTTAAACAGATGTGGACCGGCTTACGGTAAGAGCCTTGCCAAAGACGCAAAAATTATATACAATGCTAAGCTAACTTAAATTTATGGACAAGCCGAAAAAAGACACCAACCGAATAGCTAAAGTTAATTCCCTAATCCAGCACGAACTGGGGCCTATTCTGCATGAAGAACTGGCCGGCGGACCGGGCATTGTCACTATTGCCAAAGTGGAAACCAGCAAGGATATGAAGTGGGCGAAAGTTTGGATATCTATTTTAGGCGGAGATGACAACGGAATTTTAAAGCATATTAACTCCCGCATTTACCACATACAGGGCGCGATGAACAAACACTTTGCCACAAAAATTATTCCCCGTTTGCAATTTTTCTTAGACACCAGCCCTCGCTATGTGGAGCATATAGATGAGCTTATAAGGAAGATACATGAGGAGAAGTAGTAAGAAGCAAGAAGTAAGTATTAAGGATCTAAATCTTTCTAACCTTACTTCTTAATTCATACTTCTTACTTCTATTACATAAATGCAAGAAAACTTTGACAAAGCAAAACAATTGATTGACGCATCAAACAACATCCTGCTCACTATGCACGAGCGCATGGACGGAGATGACGGGGGAAGTGTTTTGGCTTTGGCGAATCATTTGGAAAAACAGGGCAAGAATGTTACCTGCGCAATTAAGCAAGGCGTGCCGCCGGCTCTAAAATTTTTACCAGGCAGCCACAAAATTTTGGATGACATTGACCACGAAAACTTCGATCTTTTGATTACATTCGGTTGTTCAAATTTGCGCAGGATTGGCTCATTGAAAATTGAAAATTTAAAATTGAAAATTATTAATATTGACCACCACCCGGACAACGAAAATTTTGGGGACTTGAATATTGTTGATCCAAAAAAATCTTCAGTGGCCGAGCTAGTATACGACTTTTTTGTGCACCACAACTGGCACATAGACAAAGACATTGCTACATGCCTGTTAACCGGCATAATTACGGATACCGGCAGTTTCCAGCATTCCAACACCGAAAGTTCCACCCTTAAAGCCGCAGGCGAACTTATGAAGAAAGGCGCGCTTGCCGGCAGCATCATCGAAGAGACTTATAAAAATAAGGACATAAAAACCCTCAAAGCCTGGGGCAGAGCTTTGTCGGATTTGCATTATGACCCCAAAAGAAAAATCATTTATTCCGTAATTACCCAAACCGATTTAACGGAACTCGGGCAATTGCCGCAAAGCGCGTTTGAAGGCATGGCCGAAACGCTTAACACTTACCCGGAAGCCAAATTCGCCATGTTCCTCCGGCAGGAAGGCGACATAATAAAAGGAAGTTTGCGCACGGACCCGTTTAAGCACTCCGATGTTTCGGCAATTGCCAAAATTTTCGGCGGCGGAGGCCATAAAATGGCCGCGGGCTTCTCTGTAGCCGGCAAGCTGGTCAGGGATGAAGCGGGTAAGTGGCGTGTGGTATAACCACAGATACGCTGATAAAAACAGATAACGCAGATTTTAAAACACTTGGATATTCCAAGTGTTTTATCTGTGTCATCTGCGAACATCTGCGTATCTGCGGTCTATCGTGTAAGTTTTGGCCTAATGGGCTTCACAGCTTCAGCTAGAGTAAATAAGCTCTTTAAAAAATTATCAATGCGTTTTAAATATGATTCGTCGACTAACTTTCCATTTTCATTAAACATAGAAGGCGCTTTGGTAAAATTTACTGTCTCGCGGATAGCAAACGCCCCAAAATTTTCTATAATCGGGCGTAATTGTTCCAGCGCCCTGGCTCCGCCATAAGAACCGTCTGACACGCCAACCAAACCAAAAGGTTTTTTTTCAAATTCCCTATATAGCCAGTCCAAAGCATTCTTTATCACCGCCGGATAGCCATGGTTATATTCCGGGGTAACAATTACAAACGCGTCTGCCGCTAAAGCAATCTCGCTCCACTTTTGCGCGTTAGAGTAAGGGTAAACGCCTTTCATGGCAACAGGCATTAAAGCGGAATCAAAAAACGGCAGGGGCATTTCCTTAAAATCCACCAATTGGCTTTGCGCTCCTAGCGCCTTTAATTTTTCTAACATCAATTTTGCTGGAAAAAAGCTGGCACGACCCTGCCTGACTGAACCTAAAATTACGGGAATATTTAACATTTAGATACTAGATTATAGATACTAGTTGGCCGCGCCATGATACTTGAGCGCAACGAATAGTTCATGGTGCCCGGGAGAGGACTCGAACCTCCACGGGATTGCTCCCGCATCCACCTCAAGGATGTGCGTATACCAATTCCGCCACCCGGGCAAGTTTATTAGATTTGCCAACAAATTATAGCTGATATTATAATACCTATCAAGATGAGGCAATTTAAAAAGACAATCGAAAATTTTACCTGTGGCCATTGCGGCGCCAAAGTCAAAGGCAACGGCTATACTAACCATTGCCCCGAATGCCTGTATAGCAAGCATGTGGATGTTAACCCCGGCGACCGCGCGGAAATTTGCGGCGGAATGATGGAACCGGTTAACTTTGAAATTGAAAAGGGACAATACGTCCTTATTTACAATTGCCTAAAATGCGGCGCCACAAGACGGAACAAAATGCAGTCCAATGATAATTTCGACATTTTACCAAAGCTTTCCGAGAGTATTGCCAAAAAGACGTTTTTTTGATATATTATTTCGGAATACTTCGGGGTCAGATATAGATATGGGCGGTTAGCTCAGCTGGTTAGAGCGCCTCGTTTACACCGAGGAGGTCACAGGTTCGATCCCTGTATCGCCCACCACGGTGTAAATAACAGGGTCCCCAAATTTCCCGAAAGCCCTGAGCGGATTGCGACGAGCCTCGGTAGCTCAGTGGTAGAGCAGACGCCTGAAGAGCGTCGTGTCGTCAGTTCGATTCTGACCCGAGGCACCAGGCGGCTATCGTACAACGGTAGTACAATACCTTGCCAAGGTATGGACAGGGGTTCAATTCCCCTTAGCCGCTCCAAAGATAAATGCCTTACCCTTTATGGGTAGGGCTTTTATCTTTTATAAAAGGCGCGAGGGGAATTGAAGCCGACAGATATAACGTGCCTAAACGGCACGTTATAGATGCGGCCGGCTTTTGGAGGAGAACTCACCGGGACCAACCGCAGGGTTGGTGGTGAGTTCGGAGGAAAAAGAATTCCCCTTAGCCGCTCCAAAGGAACAGACCTCATCTTTAAGATGGGGTCTTTTCCTTTTTGATGAGAGCGAGGGGAATTGAAAGCTATTTTCACCTTTTCTAAGTAACTTTCCTCTCAAACAAGCGTTGTAGGTTATAGGCAACAGCTACCCATAAATACCCTTATTTTATGGGCATTTCTACATAGCCAGATTTAGCCTTTGCTTAGGCTGAAAATATGATTTCCCTTATATTTAAGCCCAAAAAGGGCTAAAAAGCCTTGATTTTAACTTAAAAATCAGCTATAATTGATTTGTAAAAGTGCTTAAGAGCGCTTTTTTATTTAGACCCTCGCTTTAGTTTTCTAAGGTACAGGGGATAAATACCTATTTACATTTTAATAGAAGAAAGGACTTTGATCATCAATAATGACCAACCTTTTTATTCCCGAGTTTCTTAGAGGTAAAGCTCCCTTCTTGGTGGCTTTAATCTCGCTCACGGTCTGGGTTCACCCCGGAGCATGGGTCCTGGCTTCGGCCAACGAAACTTCGGAACAAAATCCGCTAGTCTTTGAGGTCAAAAACCTAAATTCAAATTTACAGTCCGATAACGAAGGTTTGTTATTAAATGAAGTCGCGGAAAACGACCCTTTAGTCAACAACCTCCGCCTTTATTTGGCCAAACACGGTTCGCCTTTAGCTGAATACGCTGACCAAATTATCCTTCAGCCCCAGTGGCAAAGGGCATTGGCCATTTCTTACGTTGAAAGCCATTTCGGAAAATTCTGCCACAGCAACAACTGCAGCGGCATCGGCGGAGCCCCGGGACAAAAATCCTGGAGAAAATATGCCGACAAAATGGAATGGTTCAAGGATATGGCGAAGCTTTTGGAGAAACCTATCTACAAAGAAAAATATACCACCTTCCAAAAAATGAGGGGTGTGTATGTCCAGCCCGGCTCGGCCAATTGGGTAAACGGCGCAACCAAAAAGTACAACGACCTTATAAAGCTTACTGAGGAATCCCAAACCCAGCGCATCGCCCTGGCCCATAAAACTTCCGAGATATTGGCTCTTGCCACTTTCTCAGATAACACTGACATCAAATAATTTAAAACCCTCCCTTTACTGGGAGGGTTTTAGTTAAGTTGAATTCTTACCGCATTTAGATTAAAATATATAGGATTTGGCGCAGTGGTGAAGTAGTCAAACACGGCGGTCTGCAAAACCGCTATTCATGGGTGCGAATCCCATCTGCGCCTCCAAGACTTCCAAGCCCTTTTACAATTTGATATAATATTTACATGGTTGACTTAAGTTTAGTAAAGCCGCAGGATTTATGGTACGTCGTTGGTTTAATAGCAACCGATGGTAATTTAAGCATTGACGGAAGGCATCTCAGCATCACCTCAAAAGATGAGGATTTGCTTGAAGGAGTTAAAAGGGCGCTCCATATAAATAATAAAATAGGCAAAAAAGCCAGAAGTAGCGGAAAAGAAAAAAAATATTCGGTTTTACAAATTAGCGATGTAAAATTTTATCATTTTTTACAAAAAGTCGGTTTGGAAAAAAGAAAGTCGCTCACATTAAAACCACTAAATATTCCTTCAGAATACTTTACCGACTTCATCAGGGGAGTCATTGACGGTGATGGGAACATATCGATGTGGAAACATAAAACCAATAATAACATCCAATGGTCTCTGAGAATTTTTTCGGGTTCACAAAAATTTATGATATGGCTTAAGTCCAAAATGGAAAACCTATTCAGAGTACAAGGCAAACTTTATAAGTACCAAAAATTAAATTTCAACTACCTATATACAATCAAATTTGGAAAATTTGCCGCAAAAATAATTTTAAACAAATGTTATTATACTGACTGCCTTGCTTTGGCAAGAAAGAATTCGAAGGCTATTAGTTGTTTAAAATCCGTAGACGGTCTATCAAAATACGGGAACGTAGTGTTAACTTAACTAATGCCCGAGTGGTGGAATTGGCATACACGCAGCACTTAAGATGCTGTGCCGCAAGGCTTGTGGGTTCGAGTCCCACCTCGGGCACCACAAATTAACAGTTGACAACTAATAACATAGGTGTTAAATTATCGCTATCATTAACTAATATAGGAGTTGAATAGGCATTTAAGCAACATCATTCCTACAACCAACCTCAAGAAGTCAACTCAATGGCTTAATTTGTTATAAACGGATTCAAATCGAATCGCGTTTTTTTATTCACCAAAATTATTTTATAGAGAATAATCCGCCGAATCCGCCAACTGGCGGAGAAGGCGGATAAAGCGTCAACAAACCCTTCAATAACTAATAAAATAAGCAACTAATTATTTACTCCCCCTCTACCCCTTCGGGGCATCTCCCCCAAAATCACCCCATTTTCGCCAAGCGACAAATGGGGGACCCCGATAAGGGGAAGATAAATATTGTAAAGCGATGACTACCAAAACCGCGGCAAAAAAGAAAAACGGCTTTAAAAAATTCTGGCGTTTGGGCATGGACGAATTCAACACCGGCAATTTTGACATTTCCCCGGACGGTGAGCTGATAGTTAGGGAAGGCAACTACCAGTACAACATCTACGATGTGATTAAAAAATACGGCACGCCCACGGAAATTTTGTTCCCGACAATCATAGAAAACCGCGTGCGTGACCTGATTGAAACTTTCAACGCCTATATAAAAGTTTTGGGCTACCGGGGCAAATTTTACTACCACTATGCCATGAAGGCCAATCAGACCAAAGAATTCGTGCTTCCCGCCGTGGCCGAGGGCGCCAATTTGGACGTGGCAAGCGCCAACGAACTGTATTTGGTAAAAAAGATGATAGAGCAGGACAAATTTAACGCCAAAATCCGGGTAATCTGCAACGGGCCCAAAACCGACAAATACATGGGTCTGGTGGAAGAGTTAAAGGGCAAGGGGCTGATTGTGGTGCCGATCATAGAAGACTACAACGAACTGGATCGGATGCAAAAATTCAAGGGTGAAGTGGGCATCCGGGTAAATTTGGACATTAAAGTCCAATCGCACTGGGACAAAAAATTCAACCGCTTCGGCTTTACGGAAGAAGAACTGGTTAAACTGGGGAAAGTAAGGAACCTCTCTACCCTGCACTACCATATTTCCAAACAAATAGAGACGGTAAGCGGTTTTACCAAACCCATAAAACGGGCGCTGGCCTTATTTGCCAAAATGAAAGAAAAAAACCCGGGACTAGACACCCTGGACATTGGCGGGGGCGGGGGAGTGCCTTTCGAAAAGAAAAAACCTTTTTACACCGGGAAAAGCCTCATCAGCCAAATCATCAGGACAGCCAAAAAAGAATGCGACCGGCTTAAGCTTAAGCACCCCAATCTGATTGTGGAGTGGGGGAGCTATGTTTCCGCCCCGGCGCAGATTACTATTTACAAAATTTTAGCTTCCAAAGAAGTAGGCAACAAAGGCAAGACTAAGTGGTACGTGATTGACGGCAGTTTTATTAATGATTTGATTG
>Ga0209542_10007203_pt1 | contig 21261 bp, 10 predicted proteins | sample RifCSPhighO2_01_FD_184028 | JGI IMG/M metagenome (GOLD analysis project Ga0209542, IMG submission 184028) | Soil microbial communities from Rifle, Colorado - Rifle CSP2_plank highO2_0.1 (SPAdes) (version 2) | ecosystem: Environmental > Terrestrial > Deep subsurface > Rock core/Sediment ... | reverse complement strand
TTTCATCTTGGTAGACCCTGCTAGTTCCCTGCTCTAAAAAACTTATTGTCTTGTGCAGCGTGACAATTTCACTTCCGAGCACAAGTGTTTTTGTCTCCTGCCCTTTTTGCGCAATAAAACTTGCGCTATAATCTTCAAACCCGCCCTTTGTTGCACGGATTTCAATTTCCGAATTTAGCGGCACATTCAAAACCGCTTTTCCGGTCGAATCAGTTGTCTTTGAATCAATTTCCAATCCATTTGCAATTGCGCTAACAACAACGCCTTCAAGCAGGGCCGTGTCGGAATCTTGCACAATCACTTCAATAGAAGAAGATGCAAAGGCCGAACTTATTCCAAAGAGCAAAAGCGCAACTAGGGCAACTGAAAAAATTACCGCAACCGGAAAAGAAGGGATATTTTGCTGCTCTAGCGCGTCAACTACTTTATAGACCGGGATCCCTTTTTCCTCAAGCACGTCAAGAAAAGAGTAATATTTCTCCTCCAAAGATTCGTACAGCCCCTTCTGCGCCATCTAAAACCACTAAGCCTAAATTAAAGCAAATTTGTAATTAAATAAAGTGAATCCTGCATTTAAACCTTCGCCCAAGGCTTTTTAGGGCAGGATAGAATAGGCACACTTCACCCTAATTGCTTTAGATTTGCTTCAAGGTTATCTTCATCGGTCCTAACAAAAATACCGCGTGCCTTCATTTCTCCAAGAAGCTCCCAAATCGACAACCGCGCCTTTTTTGCAGCAAGCGAGAGCGTTAGCGACCCATTACTATATCTTGCCAGTGCGTTCTCAACATATTTGAGGTCCCGTAGGTTCTCATCTGCAAGCCTAATTAATTTTGGCATATGGAAATATTGTATTCAAATGTATTAATATGCCGGCCTCAGATGCAAAGTGGGTGTTTAATCCCGGCCAGCAATTCACTGGGTGTTCATGTATCTCAAATTTGTGGCCAGCCTGAAGCATTATTCGAGTATTTGCCTTATTTTTTCTGCGACAAATACCGTATTTCTCTTTTTTCCGGTTATTTCCTTTAGTATTCCGACTTCTGTTAGTTTTTGTATTGCCCTTTTTGCAGTAGGATATTCTTTTTCCAGAATTTTTTTTGCATTTGGAATTGTAATATATGGGTTTCCAAGCAGGCTTTCAAATATTTTGAGTGCGTTCGTGCTTGATTTCTCCAATAATTTTTCCTTGCATTCTTTCGAGTATTTTTCGAGTTTTGCCGCGCGTTCTATTGCATCTTTTGATTGGGCTATTACGGCTTTTAGGAAGAATTTAAGCCAATCACTATAGTTGCCTTTTTTGCTCATATCCAAAAGCAAGTCGTAATACGCATCCCTGTTTTTTTCGAAGTATCCGCTGATATAGAGCAATGGCAGCGGCAGGATATTTTTTTTGCAAAGGTAGAGTGTTATTAGCAATCTGCCAATCCTCCCATTCCCATCCCTGAATGGGTGTATCGCTTCAAATTGGTAGTGGGCGATGCCAATTTTTATCAGCGGCGGGGTGTTATCCTCTGCATTGAGGTATGCAAAAAGGTTTTCCAGAAGGGCCTTTACTTTTTCAGGTTCTGGCGGCACAAATGTCGCATCATTTATGGAAGAGTCTCTATTCCCTATCCAATTTTGGGTTGTTCTTATTTGGCCGGGCTCTTTTTGCTCGCCACGGACACCTTTGAGGAGTATTTTATGCAGTTCTAGGATTAGTTCCAAATTGAGTTCTTGTGTTTTGATTTTTTTAAGGCCATGTTCCGTTGCATTGATGTGGTTTATTACTTCTTGCAGGTCAAAATCCATTTCTTTTTCATCTTTTGCCTCGAAAAGGAAAACTTCCGAGAGGGATGTTCTGGTGCCCTCAATTCTTGAGCTCCACACCGCCTCTTTTTTCAGGTATGGCATAATGAAGATATGTGGGTTTGATAGGAGAAACCCAAGGCCATTTAAGTTACCAAGATTCATTGACGCTTCGGATAGTATAGCAATAAGGGGTTCATCGAATTTGATTTTGGATGGCAGAAAATTTGGATTAAATGTGTAGTAAACGCCTTTGGACGATATTGAAACTATCCCTGCAACTTGATTAAACCCTTCAGGCTCCATAGTATCATTAACATTATAAAACGTAACTTATTATAAAGTAATTGGTATATTGATAATGAAAATAGGCTAAAACAATACTAGCTAAATTGTTTATTAATGTACCTGGTATTAGTAAAATTAAGTAGTATTGTTAAACAAAAAAATGATATTAAAATTTTCTTTATAACGTGGATTTGCCGGTGTAAAGAGGCATCTGCCGTTCGGGCAATCGCTGTTTCACAATTCACCCACATTTCAATTGTTGAATTTCACAAGCGTGATCCCGTAAATGTTAGAGCCCTTTGTACTCACCCTGTACTTGTCATTTTTTTCCTCAAAATATAGCGTGATCTTATAATCGAGAAGTTTTTCATTCTCCTCAACATCGCGCGTTGCAGTAACATCAACCTTGTAGCTTTTTAGCAAGAACCCATCGCGCTCGGTTCCCTTGAAAGTGAGACCTGACCCTTGTCCCATGCCCTTTAAAACTATGCGGTCTTCAAGGGCTTTTGTAATATCGCGCGCAGCGCTGCTTCTAATATTTTGTCCCTCTTTTGGAAGTTCCGCTAAAAATGAATCGCTAAGAAGCCCGCCACCTAATGGGTCAGCTATCTCCCGCGCGCCGGCTAGCGCTTTGAAAAGTCGCACGGGCACATATATTCTGAATTTTCCGCGCGGCAAAATCGGTTCTTTTAGAACCCTTGATGTTTGCTTATTTTGCACCCTCACCTGCGGGAACTTTTCATACTGCTCATCACTCATTGCATCTTTGCTAAGATCCATTGTGACATAAAAACTTCCAGTGCAATTATCAAAATGCCCCGAGACAGATCCAAATTCAGAATTATCTTCACACCTAATCACTTGGAAAAATTCATCTAAAGACCCGTCTTCATCCACCTGCCCATTGAAAGTATCTTTTAAAATTGTTGACATTGTGGCTTCATCCGGGTTTACAAGTTCAATATCATATCCTCTTGCATCATCAGACCTATCAAGAAGGGAAATAAGATGCCTTGCCGCAAGGAGCGCAAAAGCGTTCCCCGAAGAATTCTCCCCGACCCCAAATCTTTCCTTTACAAATCTTTGCTGCAATGTTTCCCAATCCTGCGCATCAGATGCAAAAACAACATACACATTTTCAGGCAATCCATCCTGCGGCTCGCTATCGCGTGTTGAAAAATCCTCGATTGTGTAGCGTATCCCGAAATTAAAGACCTGCAGCGCGTCCGCGCGCGCAAGATCTGCTATTGCCTGCATCTCCTGCTGCTCTGAAATATCCGAAATAATGTCAGAAGTTGTGCGCTCGGTTGAAATCATTGATTGCACAAGAAGCATTGCAAGCACTATCAAAATGAATGCCACAAGGGCTGTGAAGAGGGTAAAGCCTTTTTGTCCAAATCGTTTCATTTAGAATTAGTTATTGCATTGTAGTATAATTAAGTTGTGATAAGGTTTTATTTTCGGCCAGCTTAGTGTGCTAATTTTTTTAGAGCTTCGAGGTGTGATTTAAAGGGTTCGCTGCGATCAACATTTTGTCTAAATATCTGGCTTACTTCGTGGTGGCCGCGTAATTGTCCAATAATTTTATCCATTTCATCAAGTCTTGTTGTAAAATTATCAAGTTCGTCTATATGCTGCTTTGTTTCTCCTCTTTTTTCGAGGATACCAGTGACTAGGGTATCTATGGTATTAGTTGGGGCGTATTCGGAAAGATTGACTCTGATTGGAGTAATTTTTCCTCCCTCATTATGTAAAGAAAAAGCACGTCGAATACTATTAGCTAATTTTCCTGGAACTGCTCGGCCCTCTGCACCATATATTGCCAATTCGATTTTCTTATATGCAGGCTTTTCCGCAAACTCGGCTTCTGCTTCCGCAAGTGCTTTGCTTTCCGGTGAGTGTAACCTTTGCAACCTTTGAAGATCTTCATGCAGACCAGCTTGTAATTCTTGATATTCACGCATTGTTGCAGCATGCGCTTTTTGGCTTTCTTGGAGCTGTACCCTTAATTTTTTAATCTGCCCGGCAAGCCTTTCCATTGCTTTTCTTCTTAATGCAGACCTTTTCCCTGCTTTTTCCCCGCCCCTTTGTTCTGCTCCCCCAATCTCTCTTCTTAACCTTTCAGCTTCCGCTAATGCCTCTGCTAATTTTTGTTGTTTGGCAACAAGATCTCTATTAGATTGAGCCAATTCCTCTGCTGCTCTTTTCTGAGACTCTTGTAAATTTTTTATTTGTGCATCTCTGTCTTTAATCCGACTTTTTATTTTAGGGACCACAAGTCGTCTGACTTTAGAAATTGCCCTCTCCCTTCCAAGTACGTGTGCTTCCCTTACAACATTGCGAATCGGGGTTTGGTATGGCCCTGTTCTTGGTTTTCTCGGAATTCTTGGTGCCGGCATTGTTTATGATAAACTCTTTTGCCATATTTAAAAGTGATTGTTAGTGCTATGTAGAAGTTAGTTGCTCTTATTAAGGGCTCATTGATTTTGCAGTTTAGAGATCCTTCTCATTATTGTGATTGCCGGTTGTGGGTTAGCTGTGCTTGCCCTTAACCCATCTGCAAATATTACTTCGAGCCCTCGTGCTGCATTGTAGGCGTTAAGTATCCTGATTGCAGAGCCTTGTCTGCGCCCAACTCTCCAATCATCAAGATCCCCCAAATTGCGAAACGTGGTTTTTTGGAAATCAGAAATTATTTGTCCGGCGTCTGCTGGCCTTGGAAGCGTTGCCTGAACTTCTGGAGCTGCCCTTGCATATTCAGCTGCATATGCACTAACAATTCCGGCAGTATTTGGGCGCAAAGTTTTGTTAATAAATTTTTGCATATAACGGTCAGCTTCAAGTTTTTGCACCGCTCCAACCGGCATTTTCATTTCAGTTGCGCTAACAAATGATCTCTCTTCTTCAACCCTTGCTGGGGCAGCCGACCCTCTTGCCCTAACCCTTTCCACCAAACTTTTTATTGTTGCATTTCTCTGGCCCAAAACTCTGCTTTTTCTGTCCAACTGATCTCTTTGCTTATTTGTAGTTGTTTTTTCTGCAGCAAGTTCACCTGCGGCCCTTGCGAGTTCTTCTCTTGTTAATTGGTGCCTTTGTTGTTCAGTTGTGAGCGACTGACTCAGACGATTAATTGTTTCTGTTGCTGCCTGGAATTGTGATTGCGCTCCACTTAGCCTATTTGTCAGATCTGCAACTTTTAAATTTGCCTCATTACTTTCTCTTTGGGCATTTGCCCTTTCATTTTGTAAATTAGATATTTGTGATTGGAAAGTTTGAATTTCTGACTGTAGCCTTTGGCTTTGAACTCTCATACTTTCAATCTGCTCTGCCTTTTGTTTTGCCGTAGCCGTTTGTATTCCAAGCTCATCTCGCGTATTAGCTAAATTAGCTCGCGTATTAGCTAAATCCTTACTTCTTCCACGAAGCAGTGCTGTGAGAGAATTTATTACGCTTTGCATTACTGTAGTTCTTGTTGTAAGCCTGCTTGCTTTTTCCTGCGCCCTTCTTGCTCTTTGCTGCGCTTCTCTTGCTGAAAATCCTGCCGCAACTTTTTGTCCGGTTGTACCTAAATGTGCCCGTTGCTCCTGTTCCAAATTTTGTGTGAGAATCCCATTTTCCCGCAGTGCATGCTCTAACATCCCTTTTTTGCGTTCAAGCTCTGCTGCAATATCTGGTAATCTTCCCCCGGCACTCTCGCTCTGCTGTCGCGCCCTTACAAGCTCTTCTCTTAACTGGCGTATAGTTGCACTAGCCTGTGCTCTTGCCTGCTTTTGCCTTTCTAATGATTTGGATAAAGTAGCAATTTTGCGTGCGGATTCTCTTCTTGCCTTTGCTTCTGCAGCGCTCAATATTTTGCCTGCTTTATCCTGGAGTCTGCTTAATCGTGAAGGCCTTGGCAAAGACATGGTATCATAAAAGTAGATTGTTTTATTTAAAAGCGACTGCTAACTGTCTAAATCTTACACTACTTTCCATGCATAATCGGCCGATGCCCATGTTTCATAGAGGTTTTTGAACTGCTCATCGCTAACATTTTCTAGCGATGTTTTTTGGTTTTGGGGAGTGGTTTTGTCATTTTCGTAAGCGTGCAAAAAGCATGCCGGTTTATTTGGCGCTGCTTTACACGTGGGGGTGTATTTTACCATCTTTTCAGCAGCGCATCTTGCATTTGCATATACTCCCTCGCGCGGTTTATCCCCGACATTGCATCCGAACATATAGAGGCTTTTTGTATTGGGGTCGTTTCCGAGCCTGCTTTTTACTATTCCGATTGAAACAACAAGGGCTTCAAGGTTCATTGAGTTCTGCGCATTAAATTCTTTTGCAAGGTTTGGCGTTCCGGCTACTGCGGCATTTATCTGCGCCCCGAACCTCTCGCCATTTGGCTGTGGCGCTAAGTAATTTCTTGCAATCTTTACATGCATCTTTCTTGCAGCATCATTTTGCTTGAAAATATCCGGGAATTTCTCCTCATTATCAACTATCGGCAAAAGTCCGGGTAAGGATGCTCCAACTTCTCTATCAAAGCCTGCGTTTTTACAATTATTTAGCACCAATTCTTTTTTGGTGTGCGCCGGTATACTCGCAAGCCCTACTTTTAGCGCTTTTCTTCCATCAGAGAGGTTTGTGACACTAACCCTATATGTTCTATACTTTAGTATCTTGCCTTCAGTTCCTGCCTCTGCTTCAAATGTCTGCCCAAAAAACCCAACACCTGCTTTTTTTAGTTCTTCATCCCTTCCTACAAGATCCGGGGTATAATTTGCATTTTTGAGGGCTGAATCCAATACATTATCATAAAGTACAAGGCCGACATAGTTGGAAAGAGCTCCGAATGCACCTTCTTTTAGTAGGTTTTTGAGGAAGAGTAATCCTCCCTTGCCCCATATGCTCGGTATTCCTTCCTTCAAATCTATTTTGCCTTTTATTGCCTCGGTTAGTTTTGGCACTCCGCTTTTCTGGAATTTCTTTGCAATCCCATTTTCAAGCTCCGGAACACGTCCCGGATTATCTATTGCCTCTTTTGTAAGTTCGCTTAGATTTCTTCTCATTTGGGATAGGGCCTGTTCCTGTTCTGCTTTACTAACCTGCACTTTGAAATAGTGCTCTGCGGTATTGGTGATTGTAGTGGCCCTCCTTCCTGCGGCAGTTGTAACAGTTTCATTTATGCTCCCCGTAATTTTTTCATTTATTTGCGCCTCAACGCCGCGCAACTGTTCCTCGACTATATTTCTTAGTTCATCAATTGTTTTTGACGAATTAGCCTTTAGCTTTTGTGCTATGTTTTCCTTTCTCTTCTGCAATTCATCAAATAAGCTTCCGCGAATATTTCCCCATTTCTTTCCAAGCACCCCTTCTAGTGATCTCTCCCCGGCAGCGCTAAAATGGAAATCTAGGAGTTCAGTTGCTTCTGAAAAGCTTATTCCGGTTTTTTTAGTATAGAATTCTATTAGCCTTTCACGTATCTGCGGGGCAGTTTCCGTTGGGTGTGAACTTATTATTCCTTCAAGCTCTGCACCGAAAAGGGTCTTGACATCATCAACTCTTACGCCCATTTTCTCGGCTAGAACCTTATATGTCTCCTCTTTCATTTCCAAAATCGTAGGCACTGATATGTCTGATGGGTTTATTGCAGAAAAATTTGTGAGGTCATTTTTAATCTTCCCATCAAGGCCTTGCAGCTCTTCTGATATTATTTTCCCTGTAATCTCAGAATTGGTGGATGCGTTTTCGGAAATCTTTTGTGTGAGGCTCTTTTCAATATTTGGGAGAACTTCCTTTCTCACAGTGTCGCTTACAGCAGCAATTTCAGTTGTTGCTATTGTTGCCCTCTGGGGCCCGAAATCTTCGGTTGCAGTTACAGTTATTCCATCAAGCCTTGTGCCAATTGCCGCTTGCGCATCCGTTACTGTAATTCCCATTTTTGCAGCGTATGCTTCTGTTGCTTTTCTTTTAAGGTCGTTAATTACTTCTGTTTGCAACCTCAGTTTGGCAGGATCTTTAGTTGCCTCAACAAGATTTACCGGCCCTAATCTATCGCTTGTCGGAATTTCAGAAGGGATTTTATCGACTTCATCAAATATCTGTTTGGAAATCGCCTCCTTGTCAACAAATGTATTTGGCGTAGTGGTGTTGAGGAAATTTCTTGCTTGCGCAAAGTTTTGCAAAACAATTGGGTCCTGGCCGACTTTTTGCGCGGATTTTGAAATTATTTCCTTTAGCTGATCATCATTGAAAAACCCTCCCCTAACAGGGCGCATGTGAATTGCAGCTTCAGATACATCATGGTCTACTTGCGCTAGGAACTTTGCCCTGAAATCATCCATAAAATCATCAACCACAGGATCAAATGACCCGCCAAATGCTTCCGCGCGTATTTTTTGCACCATTGCTTCTGCAACATTTTCTGAAACAATCCTTGCCTTTGAAAAGCTCTGCAGGCGCGTGCTGGAATTCTCATAAATTCCATCCCCGACACGGTTGTATGCAATTATACTATCCTTTATTGCAGCTTCCAGGCCAAAAGCTATGAATATATCTGCTGCTGCATCTTGTGTTGAAAATTCAATTGCCTGGCCTTGGGCTTTTTCTGCATCAATTCCGGCTGAGCCAAATAGTTGCTTAAATGGCCAACTAAATATTTGCCCAATTCCACTGAGTACTGCTTTTCCAATATCATCCACAACTTTTGCCCAGCTATAAACATCTGCCATCAGGTGGATAAACGGTATTCCGCAATCTGCTAATACATTGAGCGCAATGGTTGCCGGGTTCCAGCCAATTAGCGGGCGCAATAGCCCTGTTACTACATTAGTTGCAGCGCATCCGCCAAGATAGCTCCATCCTGCTTTTGTTTTTGCAGCAACAATTTCCGGCGAATCTGATTTATTTATCTGCCTCTTCCCGTCTATTATTTCATCTGCCTTATTTACAAGCCCTTGCGCATTTGATATTTTGCTAAAATCTGACAAGAGGATGCTATTTGGTTCACCTTTCCAGACAAATGTTGCGTAATAATATTCGCCTTTTTGGTTCTCTGCAAGTGTTTTCGATTTTTCCAAAAATTCAACCGGATGAATTCCGCAAACTTCAAGGCCAACTTGCGCTTCCACCGGCTTTTTGGCTTCCCCTTCAATTCTTTTTGCCTCGAGCACAACAGTTTTGCCCTGCGCTTGCTGGAGTTGCGAATTTCCGGTTACACACGCGCGCACTGTTGCATAAAACCTATTCTTCTTCTCATCAAGTTTTTCAATTTGCACAGTTGTAATGCGCTCTGAACTCTCAGGTTGCCCTTGCGAAAGCGCGGGTTTGAAGAACGGGCTATCTAATGTAATCCCATCAAATTGAGAGGCCTTGCGTGAGAAAATCGAAACTGTTTCGCGGATATTACTTGTTACGTTAAAATCAGTGCACGCTTCGAGTTCGAACTGCACGGGTATCGGTTCTTTTGTTTCAAGCGCGATCTTGCCAAGGTCTTTTGAACTCTTCAATAGCATGTAGGATTCATCATCGCCAATGCACCCTTCGATATTTCCGGCGCTCTCGCGAAGGTCACGGAGCGCTTGCGTAGCTTCGCTTAAAATATCTTTTTGCAGCTGCTCATCTGCTCCTAAGCTCTGGCGCACAAATCCCTTCACATTTACCGGGTTATCACTTTGCACTTTATCCATTTCAACCCTTACAATATAACCTTCAGTTGGGGCAAGGTCAAGGGTTAGTGTATTTGTCCCGATTGAACCTTGTATTGCGCGCTGCTCTGAACCAAATAGGCTCTTTGCGCTATCCTTTGCAAGGGTTTCAAGTGAAGCATCTTTTGGTTCAACCATTCCGGCCCAGCTATCATATTTCTGGCTCTTTGTAAGGCCTTCATCGCGCGGCAAATAGTTCATTACATTTTGTATATTTGGCAAGCACTGCTCCGTTATCTGCCTAGCGCTCGCCCCATCCTCATCGGGAGCAATATCCACTACAATATTCATTAAATCAGGAACAATCCGAGACCCTTGCACAGTTACAAAGCCGCGAAGGGTTACTGTATATCTTCCGCAGCCGCGCAGGTTGCTGTTTAGGTAGATCTGCTTTCCAAACCCTCCCAAATACTCCCCGCCGCTTTTTCCTTCAAAAAAGTCCACGCGATAGCTTCGCACTGTACTGTTTTTGCCCTCGAGTGATTTTTGCAAAATCGCAGGGGATAAATTGTCGTGTGAAAAATAAACAAAGAAAGTTTCCTTCTTAACCCCGAGCCCATCAAACGTACAAAAGCCCCGCACGAGGTCTTGTTGCGAGCAATCCGATTTTTGTATCTCCGCGCTCCTGTTTTGTATTTGCTTTTCAGCATCCCTTATTTTCTCATCAAGCCTGTCCGCTAAATAATTCGAGAGCTGCGATGCGTCACAATACGCGCTATCGCAAAGCGGCGAATTTCCGGAAGCAATCACCGGGAATCTTAATGTTTTTGTTTTTCCGGTGCCTTCACAAACAGCAAGTGTTATCTGCTCTGTAGCAGCTGCGCCTTTTGCAACATCTTTTCCGATCTTTACATCAACAATAATCGGGGAAGATTCAATTGGTGTCCCGCTTCGCGGCAAGAACGCGTGCACATATATCGGCACAGGGTTCCCATTGAAATTTTCGCGTTTTTCCAAAATCAAGCTGAATGTAGCTTCCCTTCCCGGAGGAACTATTGCATTTGCAGGAGCTAGAGTTAGGGCATTGTTTCCAATTGGCGGCTTTGAAATATCCAGAATCCTAACTTCCTCGGCGCATGTATTTTTCAGAGTAATTGGTTGCGAAATCGCCCCTTCAGTTTTTGTGCTGATGAATGCAACATTTCCGGGTATTGCGCTAAGGCACTGGGCAGCTGAAATGTGCGAAGTGATAATAACAGGCCCAAAGCTAAAGGTCGTCCCATCAATTACCCCTGTAATATCGAGCTCCTTGACATCCAGAAGTGTTGTTTTTTCATTTCGAGTAGCCGTTGCAAGAAGGGTTTTTGGCGGGTCAATTGATTGCCCTTTTTTCAAAAATTGAATTGGAAAGTCAGGCGCAACACGCACATCCACATTTCCAGAGCTTGTCCTGCTAGCAACCCTAAATGAAACATTTTCAATATCAGCTTCCCCTACATTTCTAACAAAAAGCGGGACCTGCGCCGAATATTGCGAATCATATCTAACTGATGGGTCAACCCCGAAATCCGGGCCAAGGGGAGTGATATCCGCCCTATTTGGTTCATATGGCCCTAAATAGAGTTCAATATTTCTGCTAACCTGCAAAGCGTAGCGCGGGTTCCATACAAATACTTCAAGGGGAATGGTTTTTTCAAACCCCTCGCCCTTAAATATTATGTCGAAGTCAAACTTTTCTTTTCCGGGATAATTCCTAATCATCCTATTTGTAATATTTATTGCGATCTCATCGCTGCTCCTTCTTGCCCCTTGCGCATCAGTTATTTGCGGCGAGAGTGAAATTTTTTCCGCTTCCACTTCAATTCCATCGCTCTTCTTGCCCCTTCTTACAATTTGGGCGGTGAGTTCGAGTTCGACTTGGCAATTTGCGCTTTCAGCTAATTTTGCCGTAAAACTTTCTGTTGTGGCCGCGCTAAATCCGCTGTATTTGTAATATTTACTTGGATCAGTTGGGGAAATAGGGTTTAGATCAGTTCCTGTTTCGGTTGTATTTTTTGTATATTGCGATTCGTAAAATCCCCTATCCTCAAAACCCGAGGCAACAAAAACCGAGAGCTTTTGCTTTGAGAACTCCACACATTCGGCGCTGATTTTTGGGTTGTAATCTGCAACAAGGTTTGTTGTTGCAATTGCGCTAAAGCCGCTCTCTGTTCTTCCCTTTGCGGTTATCCTAACCTGCCCGTGCGCGCTCTCATTTTCTCCCTCATATTGCGCCGAGAGCACAATGCGCTGCGATGAATTGGGGCCAAGGTTTGAGAGCGGTGTCACTTTTATTTCCATATCCGCCGGCAGTGTTCCTACAGGTTCAATTTCAAATGAGAGCTTTTCAATATTTTGGCGCGAATTATTTTTTATTTCAATGAACTTCTCGCCTATTTTTTCCGACTTTTGTATTACAATGTAATTTTCAGCAAGGCTCCATTCTAAAATCCCGGATTTTGTAATGTCAATTGTCCCTGCAAGCGGTGAGAAGAGATCTGCGCTCACTTCATAATTAACCGTACCAGAATCAAAAGTGTTCTTTACACTATACCTTCCAAGGGCCCCGTTTCCGGGTTTTGCATTTCCCACAATTGTTTGCAGCGGCCCACTACTATTTGAGAGCACAATTTGCGCGTTTTCCGAAGCAAGCCCAGTGCTATCTTGCAAGAGTATTACAAAGTCCTGCCCGAACACAATATTTTCAGGGAGTGTTTTTAGCGCAAAAGAGCGCTCGCGATATATGGAGAAATGGAACTGCTTATTGATTGTGCTCTCCCCGGATATTAGTTGGAGTGTTATTGTACTATTTTCAATTTCATTTGCCTTAAAATAGAGCCTCACATTTGTTTGCCCATCTTGTGCTGCTGAAACATTTTGCACCTCTATTGAAGTGTCGCTGCTATTAATATCGGGGAATTGTGAAAAATTATCAATGCCAAAACCTTGGAATGAAATTTTTGGTTTTTGCTTTGCAGTTGATGCCTTTATTGTAACCTTGCTCGCCTCTGTTGGGGAGAGCGTGATATCGAGCGCGTACAATCCTGCAATCACCGGCCTGAAATTATCAACGCTAAATTCAGATCCATCAGACCTCACAAACTTATATGAGGCGCACAGCTCTTCAAGGCACACAGAACTTGCCTGCAGGATTTTTATTTTCTCAACATTTGTTGTAGCGTACAGTGCAGTTTTGCCCTGTGAGTACTCATCTAGCCCAAGTTCGCTATCAAGAGGCGCCCTATAATGCTTGCCGGCAATTGAAGACCAGGCCCTGTAGTGCAATTCAATATCTTGCGCTTTTGCCGTTTCTTTTGCGCGCGCGCGGATTTTTACGATTCTTTCATCGCCTGAGGAAAAATACAATTCAGCCCACTTATTATACAATCCTTCCGAACCTGAATTTTCAAAATCAAGTGCCTCAAACCCCGGGGATGGAGCTGGGGAGTAACTTCTTCCATAAAAGCTGGCGGCACCGCTTGCAGAAAACCCTAAAATCCCGGCGTCTTGCGAATCAACAAACCCTACATTGTCCTCTCCGAGCCGCACATGTAACCCATTTTGCGAGCTACCTTGCGGATATACTACCCTGAATTTTAAAAAATAATCAATCCCTTTTGAAAGGCCACCTACTTTTTGCCCATCAACGCTAAATATCCCGAGGTATTCAACAATAGGGGTAGTGCCGGCACTCTTCTGCCCGCCCTTTGAAACCGTAATGGTGTTCTGGTCCTGTACAAAAACTTCTTCTTCAAACCCATAACCATCATCCGCGCTATACTTTACAGTAACATAATTATTTCCGGCCGGATCAAATACAACCCCGCCGGAGGAGTATTCATCTTCTAATAGCACCTCATTTCCCGCAACAATTGAAACAATACCCGAATCAACCTCTGTGCCACTTTCATTTAAAATTTTTAGCAAAACTTGCGAGAATGGCTCCCTTAGAGTTAGCAGGAGTTCGTTTCGGAAAGTTTCAAGCACCTGCACTTTCCCTTCGGCATAAAGATCCCCTTTTGTAGCTTTTACAATAATTGTGGAATTGAGAGGGGCTAGTAGCACAACTTTTCCGCTAACATCTGTTTTTTGTGCCGGAACCCCTAATGGTTTGGTGCCGTTTGCATCTTCTTGCAAAAAATTCAAAGTGACATCATTTAGCGCAATACTCTTTTCATCAACAGCATAAATTGTAAGTGAACCAGAATTTGTCGCAGTGCCGCGCTCCAAAACAAGGTTCAAGCGGTTCTTTTCAGAAAGTATTATTCTCTGAACAGCAGGTACAAAATTATCCTGCCACGCGCTCACAAAATAAGTTTCATCGGTTGAGAGGTTTTCAAAAATTACTTCCCCGGCAAGGGCCGATTCTTTTTGCCCTAACAGATCCCCGACTGAATTGAACAATAGAACGCCAACTTGTGGCAAGGGCCTTCCGGTGACATCAACTACTCCCACAGTCAGTGCATTTTTTCCGGGGTGCAGATAAATTTCACGCACAAGCTCTTCATCTCGCAGTGTTTGGTTTTCAGAGCCGGTGCCGGAATCATAGGTTAGGTAATTTTCTTTTTGCACAACAATTCTAACCGATGTGCCTTTTGCAATTTTTTCAACCTGCTCTCCGTCACCATCTGTTTCATTTCTCTTGCTAATGAGTTCATTGTCCTTTGCGTCAAATATGCTAAGTGAAAAATTGCCTATCCTCCCTTTTGTATCAAAATCAAATACCCTCACTATTATACTTGTTTTTCCGGAAGCCGCCCCCGGTTTTGGCGCAAGGCTTATTTCGTTTACAGCGCCTTGCGCAAATTTTGTCTGCAAATTTTTTTGCTCATAATTTGCCTGCGTTATTGTAAGGTCTGTTTGCTCATCCGAAAAAACCCCGGGGCACACATATTCCCCATCCTGCGTTTCAGTGCATTCAACACTTGCGCCCGCAAAATTTGCAACAACACTTGCCTGTGAAATGGAATCCCCGGTTTGCAGATCAACAAGGCGCAAGCTCCCTTCGATTTGCTCTTGTTCTTTTGTTAGGCGTATTTCAACATCGGTTTGCGCCTTTTCAAAATAAACCCTTCGGGTTGTAGTAGCATACCCTTCTTTTGAAGCTTCAAGCAAAACTTTTGTGCCGATCCCACGTGCAATTACAACTTCTTGGCCGTCACGGAACACATCAGAGCCTGTCTCAATCTCTTTTCCACTTTTCTCATCAATTAATTTTATTGAAACCCCGCTAAGCGAATTCCCGGTGCTGTCAATAATTGAGAGCTTCATTGAACTTTCTGAAGTTGAGAGGAAAAAAACGCCGTATAAAATCAAAATGAGTGCAATTGCGCCGGCTGCTGCAAACGGCAAAAACGGTATCCCATGCTCTTCCAGAGGGTCAATTACAGAATATACAGGGACTCCCTTGTCCTGCAAAAAATCCATTGCACCGTAGAATTTTTCCTCAATTTTAGAATAAATCTCCCCAATGCTCTCGGAGACGCCCATAAAAACCAACCTGCCTAGAACTCGCATAACTCTAAAGTGGCAACTAATATATTAATCTAATTAAATAAAGGGAAGCAGGATTTGCTCTAAATGCGTTCTGTTGCCTTTTTGAGGCGGTTTTAAGCAGGCGTGTTCTTTTTATGTGGTCTTAATAGGGTGTAAGTGGGTAGTGAGACATTTACCTTTCCGTTTCCAAAAAGTAGGGCCTCATAGGTATTTTAAATAGTTCATTATTAATGAACATATGTTCATAGTTTATGAACGGTGGTTTTATGCAAATGTTAAGGGTTATTGATACCGATTCAAAGACAAAACTGCTCAACTATTTGCTGGAGCGGCCAAATTCATCTTTTTCCGTTTCAGAACTTGGCAGGCTATCGGATTTGCCAAAAGCATCTGTGTCTAATATAGTCTCAGAGTGGGAGCAAATAGGGCTTGTAGAGTCAAAGTGGCAGGGAAGAAACAAACTTGTGGTTCTAAATTCCAATTTTTACTTGCTGCCTGAATTGAAAAAAATTTTTAAGAAAACAAAGGATTTCCAAAAGCCACTGCTAAAAGAATTGGGTTTGATGCATGCACTCAAAAGCCACAACGTCGTTGCAATAATTGCATTCGGTTCACGCATGCGAAATGATTATACAAATTCATCCGACCTTGATGTCCTAATAGTTCTAAAGGAGAAAAAGAGCGGTATTTCGGAAAAAATTGTCGAGGGTTTCGTGCAGGCAAGCGCGAAAACCGGAATAAGGTTCTCCCCCCTGCTAATTGACAAAGAGGATTTCCAAAACAGGCTCAAAGAAAAAGACAAGCTCCTATCAAACATATTAGCCGAAGGAAAAGTGCTCAAAGGGGGGAGTTGGATTGGCAGTGTACAAGCATCATCTTGATTTGGCAAATGAAAGGTTCCAAACTGCACAAGAGCAATTCAGGGAGGAAAAGTTCCATACTGCGGCTCACCTGTTCATCAACGCCGCAATTAATTACCATAATGCAATTTGCCAAAAATTCCTCGCAAAAATACCAAGCCACAAGCAACACTCCGACACAGGTTACTTCAATGAGCTAAGAGAGTTTCTTGGGCCGGATTTTGGCAAATATAGGGATGCATACGCTTTCTTGGTAGCCCACAAGAGCCAGGCAGATTACGGGGCAGAGCTATCTGAAGGCGTTGCAAAACAAATCCTAAGAAGATCAGAAAAAATCAAAGAAATAGCAGAGCACCTGCTCTAAAAATAGCAGCGTAGATTTTACTATTCTGCATAGTTGGTTTTTGTAAGGCTACATAGTGTATTTTCACAATGCACACTAGTGTGCATTGACAGTGCACACATTTATATAGGGGGTTGGCTGTATTGTTAGTATGCTACTAACGGAAACAATAAGGGGCGCGGTTATTGCGCAGAGGGAAGACCTTGCACGGCTTAAAGAGGGTATTTTAAGGGAAGTGTTGCCACAGATTGACCCGGATATGCATTTAGCCATTGTACTGTGCGGCATTAGGAGATGTGGCAAGAGCACCCTCATGCGCCAGCTCATGAAAAAAGTCAAAGGGTTTTATTATTTCAATTTTGAGGATCCGCGCATTGCAGGTTTTGAAATTGCTGATTTCCAGAAGCTTGACGAGGTTTTTAGTGAGGAATATGGGGCGTTGCAGCATTATTTTTTTGACGAGGTCCAGAATGTTCCAGGATGGGAGATTTTTGTTCGCTCAAGGCTTGATGCCGGAAAAAAATTTGTAATAACCGGTTCGAATGCTTCCCTGCTCAGCAGAGAGTTGGGGACAAAACTCACCGGCAGGCACCTTCCATATGAACTCTTCCCTTTTTCATTTAGGGAAATGCTCAAATTTACCGGCAAGAAAGGTGAATTGAAATCTTTTGAACAATATTTCCTCAATGGTGGGTTTCCGGAATATTTGAGAGAGGGAAAAGAGGAAATTTTGCACACACTTATGGATGACATAATTTCAAGGGATATTGTTGTAAGGCATAGGCTAAAGAGCGCCTCACAGATAAGGGGGCTTGCAACATACCTTATTTCAAATTCCTCGAAGGAGTTTTCATACAATGGCCTGCGCAAGACATTCGGCCTTGGGTCGACAAACTCTATAATTAATTTTGTTGCCTATCTCGAAGACAGCTACCTGTTCTTTACTGTGCCAAAGTTTGACTATTCGCTCAAAAAGCAGGCTATTAGCCCAAAAAAAATTTATTGCATTGACAACGGGCTTGCGAACTCCAGCTCGGCCTCTTTCTCCCAGGATCGCGGGAAAATGCTTGAAAACTGTGTTTTTCTGAAGCTTCGAAAAGATAATGGGGAAATATTTTATTTCAAGGGCCATAAGGAGTGCGATTTTGTTGTAAAGGAAAAGAACAAAATTGTGAAAGCAATACAAGTTTGCTATCAACTCACCGAGGAAAACAAGGAAAGGGAGCTAGAAGGGATGGCGGAGGCATTGGAAAAATTCAATTTAAAAGAAGGGCTAATTTTAACCTACAACCAGCATGATGACTTCACTTTCAAAGGCAGGAAAATCAAGGTGCTCCCTGTGTGGAAGTGGATGCTTGATTGATTGCAAATTGCATTATAAAAGCGAATTTTAGTATTCTGTATAGTTTTTGTGCCTTCTTAGAAACTATTTTTTCCCAAAGATTTTACTGCGCCCGTGCGTGAGTGCAAAGATTAGTGCAATTGCGGCAACAATTGCTAGCAAAAATATAGGCAGCTGGTTTTCTTGCTTGCTCAAATCAGTGCCTAATAGGGGCACCTGGCCTTGCGAAGTGGTTTTTTCCGGAGCACAATACCCGCTCTTGCAAGTAAGCCCATCACCGCATGAGACATTATTTAGTGATGAAAAATAGCATCTCCCTTGCGAGCAATAATCCCTTGTGCACGGGTTATTATCTGTACAAATAACCGTACTGCATGAGAGCATCTCATCGCGCAAAATTGCAGTGGCGGTTGGTTGGTTTTGGAAAAACTCATCATTTAGCATGTAATCATTTGCCATTGCCTCTCTTTCAACACGATATTCAAACCTTGAGTGTTCGCCATCTTTCATGGGCCCAACTTCCCATAAAACCACCGGGTCGTCCAATAATATTTTTGTCGGTTCCGGTTTGAATACAACAATTGAAGCAGTGGATGCGACTTCCTTTGGGATGTATTCTATTACTTTCACTCCTTCAAGGTCTTTTCCGGAAACATTTTTTGCAATGAGCACAAATGCCAAATCCACTCCGTTCTGGCTAAGCCTTCCCGACACTTGCCTTGTTAGCAGGACTTCATTTTGCACGGCAAGCCTTGTTTCCTCTTGCTGCACTTCCTTTGCGCTATCCCCTTCGAGTTTATTGAGCGCAGTGTCCTGTATCCGGTCGGTTGAGAGCTGCTCGGGAGAAACCATCGTATTCACAACAATGCTCCCCCCAAGCCCGTAGAAGATGCTTCCTATAAGAGTGGGTGTCGATGTGGAGGCGGCAGCGGCAGGCTGGGGAAAAGTAAAAGTCACGCTTGCGGTTGATGAATTTATATCAAATGTATCCATTGCAATAATGCTGATTGTGTGAGAGCCATAATCGAACCCTGTGAAAGTGTAGTTTGTTGCAAGGCCATTATCAATCCAGGAGCCGGAATCAAGGCGCAAAAAATACCTCGTGATCGGGTTTCCCAGCGAGGAACCGGAGTATTCCACCGTCACTGAAGAAGATTCAACGCTTGCCCCGCTTGCAGGTGAACTGATTGTAACTACGGGGCGGTTTGCATCAAAATAAACACCAAGCTGGCCGGAGTACACTCCTCCGCTAACTTGCCCTGTGACTGTTTCCGGGAGAATGAAATCGCCCGAATACGTGCCCCCCGAAACATTGCCGTCCGCAACATCAAGGGGCGTTTCGAAAAAATTCCCGTCAAATGTCCCGCCCGAAACAGTGAATGCAAAAGCAGTGCCTGCAAAGAGTGCTGATAAAAAAAGAACCAAAATAAAATTCATATTTTTTGTTTCCATCATAAAGTCACCATTATTTTGCATATTATTATTTCACATTTAGTATTTATGTGCATGCCCCGCCGCCATCAAACTGTGTCCAGGCCGATCCGCTGCAAAAACAGGGTTCATTCATATTATTATCCATATACATCCTGCCCTCATCGGTTGAGGCGCACTGGCCGGGAGAATCGGTTGGTGTGAGCTTCATAACGCTTGAAATTTCAAGGGTGCTGGCAGGGGTTGCTGTGCCGATTCCTACGTTGCCGTCGCTCATTATTATTAGTGCCGGGTCTCCAGAGCTTTTGTTCACTCTTAGGATGTTGGTGTCGGATGTTCCTGCGGTGATGCGTGTCATGCCGTTTATGTCAAGTTTGTATACGGGGCTAAGTGTTGCAATTGCGATATTGCTGCGTATTGTCCCTGATGAATTAATGCCCAAGAGAATATTGCCGATATTTGCGGTTGGACCCAAATCTGCAGAACCTCCGATTATATAGATGGAGCCACCCAAGCTTTGACTTGCATGGCTACCTAAACCATCACCACCAGCAATGTTAACAGCGCCACCACCAGCATTGCAACACCCATTACCTCCGCCACCAGTAATACTTACGGCGCCGCCATTATTTGCGCCATTGGGGCCGCCGGTGCCGCCGGTAATCGCTATTTGCCCGCCGTGGTTATTTCCAGAAGATGTCGCGCCCAGAAGGGTCAGTGTTTGCCCCTGTGAAGAGACGCCAAGTGAAATTATTCTGGCAGTTCCGGCAGTGAACATTAAATTCCCATCTAGTTCCAATTTCGACCCAGGAGTAGTCACTCCAATCCCCACGTTTCCGTTTTTGTCTACTATTAGTCCTGTGACTGGCGAGGCAACAGTGTTAGCGTCCACTCTTAGGGCGTTCCCTGTTGAATTATAGTATTGGATGTTTAGGTCACCGACTATATTGAGCTTGTTTTGCGGTGTGCTTGTTGCGATGCCGACATAGCCAGTATCATCAATAGTCATGTATGTTCCTAAGACTCCCCCGAATATATAACCAATATCAGCACCTCCTCCTTGATTGGCATAAAATTGAAGCTTATCAGTAGAAAGCCTGCCGATATCATAAGTGTATTGATCTCCCGCATAGTCCCCTACTCGCAATTGCTTTCCCTGATTAGCCGTTCTCAAATCTAAAACTGGCACAGAGCCGCCTGTTGAGCGATTTTCAAAATATCCTATTGGCCCCGCTGAAGTCTCTTTAAATACACTGAGTGCGTAATTAGGGGCATTTGTCCCAATCCCCACGTTTCCTGATGTTCCTCCAGCGCCTACTATTCTTGCGATTTCTCCTCCGCTTGTGTTTTTGAAAATGATGTTTTGGTCGCCTGGATTGATGTTAGTAACATTCAAATCAGTGGCGTTCAAAATTATGTTTCCTAAATAAGATGTTCCAGTGACGTTGAGATCGCCTGTAATTCTTGTGTTGCCGTTCACATCCAGTTTTTGTGTAGGGAGTGTTGTTGCGATTCCTGTGTTTCCGTCCCCGAGGATTGTTAGTACGGTTGTGCCTCCTACGAATGTATTTCCTGATGAGCTTGTTCCTGTGATGATTCTGAGGGCGGCGGCGCTTCCGGTTTTGTTGGTTGCTAGTCTTAACCCGTTTACGCCGTAAACTCCGAGATTTCCCGGGGCGTAAAGTCCGCCGTTGCCGTCATTATCAATTGTTTGCTGCATTGCTATTCTTGTTGAGCCTTGCCAGTTTGAGTAAAAGTTTTCTGCGTAACCTGATTGGAAGTTTCCGGCATTGATAAAACCTGCAAGATGACCACTGCCGAGTGTAAATTGTAGTCGTGTTGTTGAGCCGCCATCAAGGTAGAGGTTATTTGTCACGTTAGCGTCCCCAACAACATTGAGCGTCCTTTTAGGCGTTGCTGTTCCGATCCCGACGTTGCCGTCGTGGTTTATTGTCATTCGTAGTGATGGTGCTGTTCCTGCTGTGTTGTCTGCTGGATGGGTGTAGAATCCTAATTTTCCTCCCCAAGAGTCTGCAGCATCAT
>Ga0209542_10007201_pt1 | contig 21268 bp, 19 predicted proteins | sample RifCSPhighO2_01_FD_184028 | JGI IMG/M metagenome (GOLD analysis project Ga0209542, IMG submission 184028) | Soil microbial communities from Rifle, Colorado - Rifle CSP2_plank highO2_0.1 (SPAdes) (version 2) | ecosystem: Environmental > Terrestrial > Deep subsurface > Rock core/Sediment ... | reverse complement strand
GTGGAGGAGGTGGTGGGGCGGGAGGCGGTGTGCTGCCACTTTGATCGTTGTCTTCGTCATCGTCGCCACCATCGCCGTCTCCGTCACCGTCGCCATCCCCATCGCCGTCACCGTCGCCATCTCCGTCACCGTCACGATACACGTGTCCTGCTACACGATCACCCACACGCTCACTCTGCGTCTGTAATTCAAAATGTGTGTCGTCGCCGCTCGCAAGGCGTGGCGCAGGTGAAATAAAATAGACCGCAGCAAACAATAAAACGCACGCCCCGGTGATGAGAGCCAAGCCCCACGGCATTCTTCGCAACATAGTTGGCGATTATGAATTATCTATACGTAAGCCTACGTCTTTTGGCTCCTCGGCTCGGAAATGCATGCTTATGCATTTCGCTCGCCCTACGTTGCCAATAAACCGCCGATTTCCCTTGTACGCATTTATGCGCCCCCCCGCTTGCGAAGTCAAGCGCGGGTCCCTCAGCGGTAAGAGGCCAGCGACTAAACCAAGCGTGAGTGCACGTTCTAACACTATTTATGGGCATTTGTCAAGGAAAGCGCGCGCACACGTACGAGCGCGTTCGCAGCGTGCCCTACCTGATCTATGCGCATGGTGTTGTTGGTCACGCTGACTTTGAACGAACCGACGACACGATCCGGATGATCGACGTAGTACGCCGTCTCGGGAGTCCATTGCAATTGGAGAAGCGAGCGCGTCCCGCGCAGAATTGCATCCGCATATCGTTCCATTTTTTTCGTATCCCCTCTTTCCTCGGCGACCTCATACGCGTACGTGAGCCCTTCGACGTAGATGCCGGTCGAGGCAGAGTGCGGCGGCCCCCAATCAGGATATGCACGGTTGAAAAAGCGGCCATCCTCATCCGGTAACGCTTTGTCGCCTTCGAGCATGGTCTCTATCAATCCATCGGCGAGCCAGAAGACGTAGTGCGCATATTCTTCGTTCTTCGTATCGAGATACGCGAGCGCGTATGCTTGCATGTGCCACGGAGCGTATTGCGGAGAGAAATCATTCCTCAATTTTTCCCAATAATACTGATGTCCTTTTGTAAGCGCATCATCGTAGCGCGTATCGTCGGACGCGGATGCGAGACGCGCGAGCGCGGTCAGCGCCTCACCGGAATAAAACCGCTCGTTCTCCGTACTCGCCGGCGAATCAAGAAATGTTTGGAAGCTTCCGTTGGGACGCTGCATGAGCAAAAGATACTCTCCCAGTTGCCTCTCTCGCTCTGACACTACTCCCGTGTCATGTCCTCGCATCACAAGTACAGCGAGTGCGCTTGCGCCGAGCGACGAGCGTCCATCGTAATCAAACAGATGTGAGAATCCCGCGCTCCCCCGGATCCACCTTTGCAGTGCTCGCGCCTCGGCCTTTTCACCGGCTCTTTGAAGCTCGGTGTCGTCGAGCGCTGTCGCAAGCGCGAAGATCCCCTGCACCGTAATGAGCTGACGGATGGCGTTGTCGTCAGCGCTATACGAATCGGTGCTTGGGAAGTACAGATACGGCAGCGAGCCGTCCGGACGCTGATTGAGCTTCAACCACTGTGCGATCAAATGTATACGTTCATCCAGAAGCGCCGGCGTGATCTCCTCGCGCGAAAGCGGGACAAGTGTGCGATGCAGCGTGAGCGCACCGTCAATAATGTGTTTCTTTTCGAAGGTCCTGAAGCGCATGCCATGATCGAGATAACACGAGCTATCGAGCCCGACCTCCCCGCACAGTGCCTTGAGCATTTCTTCGAGCGAGAGGTTTTTCTCGAGCGGCTCCCACGGATCGAACGAAAGGCCCTCGCCACGGAGCATATGGACGCCATGCACACCGGGTACGTATTCCTTTTGAAGCTCGCTGTATGAGAGATCGTGGAAGAAGAACAACGTCGTACACGCCGCAAAGAGCGCTACGAGACCGAGTGTTGAAAATAGAGCGGTACGGTCCATATCATTCGCACGTGGCGACATAGAGCGTGCGTTTTTCAGGCGGTGGCTTCGGAAGACCCGGCGCACTGGTCCACTCCACCATGTACACATGTTCGAGCGAGATAAGCCTCTCTTCGCCTGCGTGCGTGCTATTCCATTCTCTGCATACGTATTGCGCATACTGGGGACGGAACCGCTCACCGAATGATCGGCGCAGTCCTATGAAATACTGTCTCGTTCTCGTGGACGCATTGTAGTGTGCGAACAGGTTGCTCGGCCGCTCAAAGCTGGGAGTTGCTCCGCCTCGAAAAAGATCGACTTCGTGCCCATCTCTAAGGCGACCGACGACGACATCCCATCCATCTTCGCGGTCCGGCTGCGGCGCAAAGAGATTCCAGCGTTGGTCGATCTGCAAGACTTTTGCGGGTACTGACCATACTTGCCAGCCGGGAATACGCGCGAGCGGAGCAAACTCCGCTGCTTGCCAGAGAAAAATGTAGACGATGTAAAGAATACCGAGCGCGCTAACGAGACCACGTGTGCGCACAGTAGACGCTGCAGTTTCCTGCGTGATCCGTCCGCGGAGTAATGCCGTCTTTTCCCACACAAAGCTCGGCAACAGCCCAAGCAGTGCCGCGACCGATATCCACGAGAACATGCCGAGGTGCGACGCGAGTCCGAAAACGACGTGCATGCCGATGAGAAGGACGACGAGCAGCGTGCGGATGTAGCGATTGAAGAGCGGGAAAAAGAGTAGGAAGATGACCAGATGTTGAAGGATGACGATGCCAAACGTTGCGATACGCAAAAAGTCGGGGAATTGCACGAGGAATGTCGAGAGCGGGGTGGCGTATTGGTCGAACGAAGCGATGTAATAGAGTGCGCTGCCTGTCACGTCCCACTCGATGCTGTTCTTGTACATTGCGGCGAAATAGTAGACGAGACCGATCTGTACGAGATACGCGGCGCCCCACGCAGAAACGAGTCGCATTGATGTAGGCGCCTTGCCTCTTGCGTCGAGCGAGAAAACAGTGCCCCATGGCAAAAAGATCCCGACGAAAAGCACGGCGCGCAAAAGAAAATCACCGCCGAGCAAAATGAGCGGATCGGCATTGTGGAGCGAGACGAGGAGGAACCACGTGCCGATGGTCGCGAAACGCGTGCGGAAGCCAATAAGAAGTGCCAGCGCGAACACCGCGTGAAGTGCGAACAGAAACGTGACGAGAGCCGTGGGCCCTCCGAAGAGCACGTGCAACGACCACGCCCACTCGCCCATCCAAAATGAATGCAATAGCGAGGATGGCACGACGCTGCCGTCGCCATAGAACATCGCCATGTATGGCGCGCGCGTCGCGAGGTCGACGAGCACGATGAGCGCGACGAAGATGCGCACGAGCGCAAGCGAGCGAAGATCAACAGCAAAAATGTCGGTGATTTCCCGCTTCAGCCACCCTTGCGATACTGCAACTCGGTGCAACAAACTCACGACGCGAGCGTACCATGATATTTACAAAATTGACAGGTGTCTTAATCTAGGCTCTAATGCCGTCACCTCCCCACTGGTGCGGAGGAATGAAAGGAAGGTCACCCCATGCGTACCTCACGCATCGGCCTTGCAGGAGCCGCAATCCTGCTATTGTTCTCGACTCTCTCCACTTCGACTCCGGCCGACGCACAGCGGCGTTGCCCGTCGATATCGCCGGGCCAGCACTTCCGTGCCGATCCGCCGGCTGGCTGTCTGCGCGCGGGCGTGTGCATCTACGTCAACGGATTGCGGACCTGCGGCGCCAAGAGTCGGCAGCACAATCGTTGCCGCGGCCCGCAGTGCCAGGGCGTCGGCTAGGCCCAGTATCGCGCCTGACGGCGATCTCAATGACCTCGGGAAGCAAACGCTTTCCGAGGTCGTCATTTTTTACAGCTATTCCTTCTTGAGCGACGGTACGATGACGTACCGGATGGTCATGTAGGAAAACACGAGTATCCAGAGGGCCCACCACACGAGGATGATATCCGGTACGAACGGCACGATCGCTTCTTGAAGCGGCGTCAGAGTTGCCGGCTCGTTCCCTTCGAGACCTTTAATGACGATGAGTTGATTTGCATCCATATTACTGAAAATAATTCTTAACCGGATATCCCACTACCGCAGCACTCTCGCCGGGAACCCGTATCCATTCGTTGTGGCTGAAGGCTTTGTATTCAAGCGCGCACGCATCCTCCACGTCTACCATCCGATAAAACGGACCACCGTTGATAGAGTGATCGAACGTCCACTCGATGTGGGTGATCTCCGGATTTCTCTCGCAACGATTGTGATTCACGAACCATAATTCATACGGGTCGCAGCGCCATGTCGAGTCGGAGGACTCTCGAATGCTTTCCCGCGTAGTGCCGTTTGAAAAGTGGACGGTCGAGCGCGAAATGCACTGATGATTGGCTTCGAACATGAAAAAGCCGTAGTAGTTGCCCTCGAGCGTCATTTTTTGATCACCCCTGATAACGATGATGGGAATGAATTGAATGACGAAAAGGAGCGCGACAAAAAGCCACCCGGCGAGGGCCCTTTTGGTGGCGCGCGGCACAAGAACACTCTGTACCGGCGGCAGTGCAAAGAGCACGAGCAACATGACGAGCGCGATCGTCGGATAGCGGAATCCGACAAGAATGCCGGAGTAGAGGTGGAAGAGGATGAAATATATGAGCGCGGTGCGCTGGAAGAGCTTCTTGCTGCTCATGAGGAACCATACGCCGACGATCTGCATGAAAATGACGAGGTTCGTCACGATAGGAGCGAGCGCGTTGCCAAAAAGCGGTAGTCCTGTGGAAAGTGTCGTGAAGTAGGTGCCGAGTATCCACCCTTCGTGGATCTTTATCGTCGAAGAAAGGAAGTAGAAAAGAACGAATGCGAGCCGCGCGAAAAAAAGCTTGGACGGCAAGAAGAGAACGACGAAAAGAAGAAGCGTGTCGTAGTAGTCGAAATTGGCGGCGAGCTGTGAGGTGAGTATGAAAAGAATGATGAACTTACATACCCACACCACGCTTAAAGCCATGTGCACGAGCGTCCATTCTTTCCGATACATGAAATACGCCGCGAGCACCATGAGCGCGTACACACCCATGAAAAAGATACTTTGCGAATACCCTTCGGGAAGCGCTTGCAAAAAGTACCACCTTCCGCAATCTTGGAAGTAAGGCCAACACGTGTAGACGTTATCGGTGTACGCCGAAACTGAAAAAGTGTGGCTATAGAACCACCGCGAGAGGCCGAGGAATACGGAGAGAAGCAGCGCGCCGAGCGCGATCTGAAGTATGGGCTCTTTTTCTATTTCATTGATCGAGAAGACCCTGCGATAAAAATGCAAAAAACGACGGTCTAGCGGTGAGGAGAATAGGCGCTCCGCGAGCGTGCCGTGCGTCTGTGGCGACATAGTGCGCCCGACGATACATCAAACAGAGGCACTTGACAAGGGGAAAATATGTAGTAGCATAGCGCCACCTCGAAATATGGCAGATTTACCCCGCCCTCCGCAGAGCACGCACACGCACGTCGTGCAGGAAGAGCCAAAAGCGAGCTTAGTCTCCAACATCCTCGCCATTGTCGGCTTTATCATTCTCATCGTTGTCGTCATTTGGGGGCTCGTGCATCTCGCTTCCATCTCTCGCTCGTGGTTTTCCTCGTTCTTCGGCTCCGACACGGAGATAATCGTGAGTGCGCCAAAGAGCGTCGTGACCGGCAACGTCTTCGACGTATCCTGGAGATACGACGAACCCGTCGCGGGCACCTATGCGCTTCTCTACCAGTGCCAGTCGGGATTCCAATTCCAGACGCCAGGCCCCGTCGGTATGCCAAACGCCATCCCCTGCGGCGCCGCGTACACGGTCGCGAGTACCGATAAGAAGATCTCCCTCACACCGCTCCTTTCTGGCACGACGGACCTCGATATTCCAATTTCTATACTTTTCATGCCGAGCGCGACAGGCACCGCAGCACAAGGCTCTGCGACGGTGACCATCAAGCCAGCCTCTGGTTCGACGCCAACCCCCGTCCCGACACCCGTTCCCACGCCTGTGCCGACGCCAGTTCCGACGCCGGTACCTACACCGGTGCCGACTCCCGTGCCCACGCCGATCCCTACGCCTATTCCGACACCTTCTCCGAAACCGAAGACGCCGGCCGACCTCTCCGTTCGCATTCTCTCCCTCACTTCGGAAGGCGCCGGTAGAATGGCGGCCACCTTCGACATCGCAAACGTCGGCGGCTCATCGAGTGGCTCGTATTATTTCACTGCCTACCTTCCGACTATCCAGGGATACAACTACACTTCGCCTCGCCAGGCATCGCTCGCTCCGGGTGCGCACATCGTCAACACGCTCCGCTTCACGCAAGCGAATGGCGGCTCATTCAGCGTCTCCGTCGATCCATCGAACGCCGTCCGCGAATCCAACGAGCGCAACAACTACGCGTCGCAGCCTGTTGGCGGCTCCGCATATCTACCGAACTACGGTCCGCAGTACAGTCAGCCATACAACACGTATCAGTACCCCGCGTACACGAATCAAAATCCCCAATATTCAAACACGTATTCGTACCCTTCCTATAACCAGTACTCGTACCCGCAAACTGGCCAGCTCTACACCTCGTACTCGACCGACTACGGCACGCAGTACAATCAGCCTTCGCAGAACTATCCGTACATGTACAACCAGAACCAGTACCCATACACGCAATATTCTCCTTACTCGACATACTACCCGTACACGTATTGAACCAGCTTCTAGGTGTCAGCTTTCAGGGACGGCCGCGCATCGCGCGGCCGTCTTCGTTTTATGGCATAGTGTCGCCACGGGACACATGAGGCACTGCGCCTCGCAAACATGGAGATTCCCGATGTTCAATGTTCCTTCACTGACAGGGCGGTTCAGCTTCTGGGGCGGCACAGAAAAGAAGGACGCTATCAAGAAGTTCGTCGAGAGCATGTCGACGTTGCAACTTGCAGCGTACGTCTGGCGATCGGACCACACGGCTGAAGCACTTGAGCGGTACCTCGACGAAGAAAGTGATCCGAAGCAGCGCGAGCTAGCAGTTTTTCAAATGTTATTCCTCGGTTGCGACGAACCTGCAGGGAAACAGCATTGGGAAAACGTTCCGGCCATGATGCTCTCGAACATGCGCGAAGCGGAGGCGGCGATCCGCCTGCTGTTGCCCGCTAACCACTATGACTGGGGCTTCTGGCAAAACATCGTCATGTGGCAAGACGTGCCGCGAGATTACCCCAGCTCAACATTCAACAAAGCTACGTGTGCCTGTGTTAATCGCATGGCGGCTATCGAGACTGTCTTCGCTGACAAAATCTCGAATGATGCCGTCGAAGTCGGTATCGCCTTCCTTATCAAACTGCTGACCGGATGCGAAATGAGTGATCCTGTGTGGGAGCAAAGTTTCCGCGTCGCACAGCAGTTCGTCCACCGGCGGCAGAACAAGTCGCTCACTGTAGAGGAGATGACGAGACTTCGCGAGAGTGTCCTCTTCGACAGTCCTCACCTGGCATACAAAGTGCAGAAAGATATGCCAAGCCTCTAGCCAGCATTAGACGGCTCTAACGCTCCCGGCCTGCAGCCGCCGGGAGCGTTTTTTAAATGTCCAAGGTGGCTTCTTTGGCGTGGCTTTGGATGAATGATTTACGCGCGGGGACGTCGGTGCCCATGAGCATGTCGAATATCTGGTCGGCCTCTTGCGCGTCTTCGATGGTCACCTGCTTCAGGATGCGCCGAGCCGGGTCCATAGTGGTCTCCCAGAGCTCTTCGGAGTTCATTTCACCGAGGCCTTTGTAGCGCTGAACCGAAACTTTTGTTGCCTTTTTTGTTTTTACCTCCTCGGTTTCTTCTTCGCTGTTCTCTGTTTGCTCTTCACTGTTCACTTCCTCCAGCGGCATGTCTTTGCCCACGAACTTAACCCGCTCCTCGTCGCTGTACGCATAGTGGACCTCCTTCCCTTTTTTGATCTTGAAAAGCGGTGGCTGCGCGATGTAGATGTAGCCACCGTCGATGATAGGCCGGAAGTGGCGATACAGAAGCGTGAGAAGAAGTGTGCGGATGTGCGCTCCGTCCACGTCGGCGTCGGTTGCGATGATGACTTTGTGATAGCGCAACTTCGTGATATCGAAAATGTCACCTATCGCGGTCCCCAGCGCGATGACGAGATTCTTTATCTGCTCGGAGGAAAGCATTTTGTCGAGGCGCGCGCGCTCGATGTTCAATATCTTGCCGCGCAAGGGGAGTATCGCCTGGATGCGCCTGTCTCTGCCCATTTTTGCGGTGCCTCCTGCGGAATCTCCCTCAACGATAAAGAGCTCCGCTTCTTCCGCGCTTTTGGTCTGGCAGTCGGCGAGTTTGCCGGGCAACGTCATCCCGTCGAGTGCACCTTTGCGCAGAATGGAATCCTTCGCCGCTTTGGCGGCTTTGCGCGCCTTCATGGCGAGCGTGATCTTTCCTGCTATCGCGCGCGCGTCGTCTGGGTGTTCTTCGAGGAATGCTGTGAACGCTTCGGAGAAAACGGTCTCCGTTGCTCCGCGCGCTTCCACGGAGCCGAGTTTGCCCTTGGTCTGACCCTCGAATTGCACCTCACGCATTTTTACGGAGACGACCGCCGTCAAGCCTTCAAGCACGTCCTCGCCGGTAAAGGTGTCGTTCTCCTTGCCGCCGTTCTTGTTGACGTTGTTGAGTGTGCGCGTAAGCGCCGTTTTGAATCCCGTCACGTGCATGCCACCTTCGGCGTTGTAGATGTTGTTGGCGAAGGCCGAAAGGCGGCTAGAAACATCGTCGACGTACTGCAGGGCGACCTCCACCTGCACACCGTCCTGTTCTTTTTCTACGTAGAAAATATTCTTGTGGATGGCTTCGAGATGATGGTTTTGGAACGCGACTAAGCTTTTCAATCCCCCCTCGAAGTAGAACGCCATAGAGGGTGCGTCGAGCCCAAGATCGCGCACATAGTACGTATCGTTCACGTCTTTCAGTGCGGCTGCGTCTACTTTCCTTAGATCGAGAAGAGTGATGCGAAGGCCGCGCACAAGATATGCCTGCTGGCGCATATGCGCGACGATTGTCTCCCAATTCAGTTCGCGATCGGGAAATATTTCCGAGTCCGGCTGAAAAGTTATGATGGTGCCGTGCAATTTCGACGAACCGGTCTTTTTGGTCTTCCCTACCGGCTTGCCCCCATTTTTATACTCTTGCTCATGTTTGCCTCCATCGCGATGCACCTCCGCATGTACGTACTTAGAAAGCGCGTTGACCACGGAAACACCAACGCCGTGCAAGCCACCGGACACCTTGTATCCATCTCCACCGAATTTCCCACCGGCGTGCAATTTCGTCATTACTGTCTCGAGTGCAGAGACCTTGGTTTTTGGGTGAATATCTACTGGGATTCCTCGACCGTTGTCGGCGACGCGCACTTTGTTGTCGGGCAGAAGTGCGATCTCGATGTCGTTTGCAAAGCCACCCATGGCTTCGTCGCGCGAGTTGTCGAAGACTTCCCAAACGAGATGGTGCAATCCGGAAGTGCCTGTCGTACCGATGTACATACCCGGGCGCCTGCGCACAGCCTCCAAGCCTTCGAGAACGGTAATATCCTGGGCCTTGTACGACGAACCCCCCGTTTTGGGGGCAGTGTCGAGAGCCTTTTTTGCCTTCTTTTCAGCCATGTTTTGTCGCTTGAGTATAGCAAAAAACGACCCGTTTGGCTAGGGTAAAATAGCGGTAAAAGAGTGCCTTATCTCACCTGCCAACCCTGCTTCTCTACCGCGGCCGTAATGCGCTTCATTACCTCGTTTGCTTCCGTGTCGGTGAGTGTCTTTTCGAACGACTGAAGCACCAGGTGGAAAGCATAGGACATACGGTCATCTTTTTTGAACTGATCAAAGAGTTCAACGTGGCGCAAAAGCGGGCCACCTTCTTGTGCGAATATGACGAGTACTTCCGAGATTGCGTCCGGCCCTTGTGGCACCCACATGGCGATGTCGCGCATGATAAAAGGGTACTTCGAGAACGGCTCGTATCGCTCTGCGGAAGAAATCGGGAGATCCTCGTATACACTCGCGTCCTGCCCTTTGAGGGCAACTTCCTTGACGTCCTGGTCCGCGATGCCGAGCATTACTTGTTCCGTACCATCTTTCCATATGGTCCCGATCTCGAAAAGTCTAATGTCCTTCAAGCCGAGTAACTCCTTGTTGCGCGCATTGCGTTCCTGCGAATCCCGAAGTCCGTCAACGAGTGTAGAACGAAGATACGGGCGTTCGCCACCGACCTTATTCAATACAGCCCGCTCACCTTTGTCGGCGAAAACAGATGTGTAGACTTCCGAATATCCTTTTTCGAGCAGATCTTTACGCGCGCGCTCGGCGGCAGCGAAATTCGAATTTACGTCAGGTTTGTTTGGAAATGGAGGTAGTTCGGTCGCCGGTATCTTTTCGTATCCTACGATTCGCGCGACTTCTTCTACGAGATCTGCCGGAATGTTGAGGTCGAGCCGCTCGAGGGGCGGCGTCACCACGACCTCATCTCCACTTTTTTCAAACGATAGGTCGAGCCGCGTGAACGAGCCCCCGATATCGTCGTCGGACAATGTCGTACCCAAGAGCGCATTCACGCGCGCTGTGGAAATGGCGACCGACTGTTGCTTTTGCGGAGAAGGATATTCGTCGGCAAATCCGGCCAGCTCCCCGCCTGCAAGTTCGAGTATGAGGTCGACTGCAGCGCGCATGCCATATGCCGAGAGCTCTGGCGAGAGTCCTTGCTGAAAACGTTCGGATGCGTCCGTTCGGAGTTTGAGCACCTGCGCTGCTTTTCGGACGGAGACGCCATTGAAATTGGCCGATTCGATCACGATGTCTTTGGTTGCGTCACTGATACCGGCTGGCTTTCCACCCTTGACTCCCGCTATACCGATAGCTACGTCGCTGTTGCCATCCACAATAACGAGCAACGACTCCGTGAGCGCATATTCTTTATCATCGAGAGCAAGCATCTTCTCGCCGCTTTTGGCACTGCGGACGCAAATAGAATACTTCCCGTATTTTTCTTTCAACTGCCCAGCGTCGAATGCGTGCAGCGGCTGACCGAGACTGAACATGACGAAATTCGTCGCGTCCACGACGTTGTTGATGGATTTTTGTCCAACGGATTCGAGCGAGGTGCGAAGCCAATCGGGCGACGGGCCGACGTTTACATTTTGAATGTGTGCAGCGATGTAGCGGCAACAAAGATCTGGATCCTCGATCGTAACGGTGACTGAATCTGTTTTCGGCTCGAGCGATACGGGTTGGCGTAACGGATCTACGCGCATCGGAGTGTTCAAAATCGCCGAGAGTTCCCTCGCAATGCCGCGATGCGAAAGTGCGTCGTGCCCGCGATTCGGCGTCACCTTTACGTCGAATACATCGCCCTCGACGCCCTCTACTTCAAACGCATGGAATGTGAGTGCGTTCGAAAGCTCTTCCGCACTCGGCAGCGGTGCGTCAAAAAATGTCTGGAGCCATTGCTTAGACACCTTCATACTAAAACTGATTGATGAATCGCAGGTCGGCCGAGTGCATGAGACGTACGTCGTCTATGCCCCATCGCAGCATCGCGAGCCTATCGAGACCCATGCCAAAGGCAAAGCCCTGATACTTTTCGGGATCGACGCCCGCATTTTTTAGGACGCTGGGATGTACCATCCCTGCACCCATTATTTCTATCCATTTGTCGCGTAATTTGGCTGGCGCCCTTTCACCAGTAATGCGCATGTCCACTTCGACCGAGGGCTCGGTGAACGGGAAAAAGCTCGGACGGAAACGGATCTCGGCGTCCGCACCCTTGAAAAGTCCGCGTAAAAAACGTGCGAGCGCGCCTTTGAGATGCGCAAGCGTAATGTCCTCGCCGACGGCCAGCCCCTCTATCTGAAAAAATTCCGCTTCGTGGGTCATATCAGTCGCTTCGTTGCGAAAGGCGCGTCCCGGCACGATGACACGGTACGGCGGCGGATTTCCCTTTTTCATCTGCGCTTCCATGTAGCGTACCTGCACCGGCGAAGTGTGCGTCCGGAGCACTTTTCCCTCTTCGCCTTTTACGAAGAATGTATCCTGCATGTCGCGCGCGGGATGGTCTTTGGGGACATTCAACGCGTCGAAGTTGTACCATTCGCTCTCGAGAAGCGGCCCCTCGGCGAAGGTAAAACCCATATCGAAAAAGATCCTATTTGCCTCGCGAATAAGAGATGATATTGGATGGATGTGCCCTTGCCTGCCGGCAGGCAAGCTCGGTTCATTTTTTTTGGTGCTCATAAACTTAGTATCTCATACAACCGCTCACCATCTTTGACGATCAGCCGTCCCTCGACGATGCGAAAATCCGCCCCGCGCTTCGGGTATATCGAGCCGGCGATCACGGTCGGTCGAATATCACCCTCGGTGACAAAGACCCCCCCTTCCCTTGTCGTGTACACGACCCACCGAGCAAAGAAACTGGCATTTGTCGCCTGTTGTGGCGTTTTCTCGATGGGAATTACCAACGCGCAGCGCGAGGGCCGAGCGCAGAACGAGCTCGGGGAAACCCTATCCTCTTCTACCCACTTCAGCACGATATCGCCATTCTCGATGAAAAGCGTGCCGTCGCGGCTCGGCGTAGTTGTAGCCGGAAGATTCTTGAAAGGCGCACGATAGGCATCGAAAACCGCACGCGACACGCGGCGTGTCGACGAAGCAGTCGTTTCGCCAACGATCAATTCGACGAGATCGGTATCACTCTGGAGGAGAAATACTTCGGCATCAGTGACCAGCTGCGATTCAACGAAAAGAACGCGGTGCCACGATCTGTCGCCCTCGCGCGAGACCTCGATCACATACGTGCCGGGCGTAAGATCGCTGATATAGAAATTGCGCCGTAGAAGTCCACTTTCGCCGACCCACTCACCATTCATCATAATGGCGGCATTTTGGTACGGCACCGAAAGTAGGATGCCGCCTGTCTTCACGATGCCAAGTTCGCCTTTGAAGCGGTATCCGCTCGCATAGAGAATGACGACGGGGAGAGCGAGGAAAAATAAAACGATGAGTGCGACGAGATACGTCCGCCGCACGCGGCGGGAAAGCGGTTGCATTGGGGACAGGGTATAGCTACAAGAGACTAGTGTCTAGGAAGAATTAAAGGAACTGGCGAACTGTTTTCTCTAGTGGCTAAACCCTAGTGGCTAATTTCCTACTCTTAGGTGTTACCCAAAAACCGAGATACGTGCCCGTGAGAAGTCGCATTTGAGCGTCGAGACCCGGGAGTGAGCTGAACACGACCATCGTGAAGGGCACGAGTATCCACTGAAGAAGGAGGGTGGCTGTACGGAAGGTGCCAAAGTCGGCGGGTCGCTTGGGGAGAAGATACATCGATAGTGCGGCCGAGACGATCAGCCCGAAAAGCGCGGCGGTCAAAAATCCCTGCGCGACGTCAGGTAAATTGTACGAGAGTACTGTGGCATTGAACTCTTGTCCGCCGATATAAGGCGGCAGCCACCCGAGAGAAAAAAGGATTATCGGATGCGTCGCGAGCGACCAAAAGCCTTCTATTTGAAAAGTGGCGGCACGAAATTTCTTTCGGAGCGGAATGCGCGGATTGTGCATGAACGCAAAGAGGAGATATGCGATATTTTCGGCCCCATAGGTCCAGCGGCGATTTTGACGATATATATTTTTTGCTGTTTCGGTGAGCGAGGCGCCCACATTGGCATCCATCGATACGGGATATGCCATCGGGATGACCTCGTAGTCGCCGTCGTAACGCGTGAAGAGGTTCCAAAAGATGCGCGAATCTTCCGACACGACGTTCTTCTGCCAATAGCCCACTTCAAAGAGGGGGAGAAATGGCACGGCGTGCGATGAGAACGTCGCGAGCTTTTCGGGCCGCTCCTGCTGCACCATTTGCCAAAACGAGCTCGAGTACGAGATGACGCGCGAGAGCATGGGCGCATGCCAAATGTTGTTGTTGTAGAGCGGGATGGGCTGGAAGGAGCAGCGCAAGGGACGCTCGGCGGTGAGAAAATGCCAAGTCAAACACGCGAAATACTGCGGATAGATGACCGTGTCGACGTCGAAGGCAGATACCAAGACATTCTCATACGGTATCTTTTCCGCGTCGAGAATACGCACGCGCGCCTCTTCGGCAGCATATGAGATGTTGGCACCTTTCCCTTGGATCTCGCCCGGCAGCCCATCTTGATGCTCTGTTACGATGAACGCGCGAAACGTGTCTCCTACTTTTTCTGCAATACGATGCGCGACCGCGAGATGCTCGGCACCGGCGCGTTTTTCTGCGGCCAATACGACGACGATGCGCTTTGGGTCCCACACTCCGGCCACAAGCGCACGGATACTTTCTTCGATGACTTGCGCGGGCTCGGTATAGAACGGGAAAATAACAAGATGCACGAGGTGGTCGTGTTTGATCAGCTTCAATCGCTCGTTCCAATCTACGCGAAGATTGTGCCTGACGCGTTTGAAGTTGTGCCGCAAATGGAGCGAAAGGTAGCACGTCTTGCAGAACCAATAGATAGCGAAGGCTATCGTGAGGTATGCGGCCCAGACTGGCTTGAAGAATGCGAGCGCGACGAATCCGATGAGCGTGGAAAGTGAGAGTATGCCCGGCAGCATTTCGAAAAACCGGTAGAGTAGCCTGTCGCGACCTTCAAGATCGCTTGCACGGCCGATATGCAAATACCAATATGGATCGTATCTGTTCATGGGAATTTGAGCTGGGACCCGTCTCCTAGAATTGAAACAGGCTCTTATCCTAGAAGCTTATCCTGACACTCTTGTATCCAGCGACTAATCAATTGTAGCAATTTCTTGTCCGAGTATTGAACAGAGATCGTCCCGTACTGGGACTTTTTCTTATAAGTCCCTTTTGTGTCCGCATGAAGAAAGGGCTTATAGAACTGAGACGCGGGTATGCGTGTAGTGCGCGACCAATAGTGTAGAAGTTCCTTAGGGTCATGGTCGCCATAGTGATGGATGGTCGCGCGGATCCTCTTTCTATCTATTCCGCAAATATCTCTCAAAAATCTCATAAATACCGAAACCATCAAAGGGTCGGAGTTGGCGAGAGCGACTGAGTTGCCCTTCTTACTTCCTTCTCCCCAGTACAACATAACCCCGGCAATTCTTAGTATTTCATCCGTAGAACTCAAGTTTGGTTTAAGTGTAAACGGCTTTTTGTTGAATTTCGTAATATACAGGTAGGTAATCGCTTCGCTCCGAGTTCGGCGCACAATCTTATTATTATCGAGCACTCTGCGAACTCTATTTGGAGATATTGTGAGACGTTCAGCAACTTGAACCTCGGAAAGCTTTTCAGCTCTGTAAAGCTCAATAATCTTCTCACTCTCCGTCATAAACAAGACTATAACAGAGCAGTAGTTACTCAACCGCAGCTTTGCTGTTGATAATTGAGCCGGGGGTGGGATTCGAACCCACGGCCCCCTGTTTACAAAACAGGAGCTCTAACCGCTGAGCTACCCCGGCACTTGTTCAGCTATTCTGCCCGCTCTCAGCTGTTGTATCAAGTGAGTCCGTGTCGTTACCACTTTTGCGCTCGCTGACCTTTTTCAGGAACTCGGAGCGGAGTTCGCGGCGTTCGAAGTGGTGTTTGTACGAGACCATGTCGGCGAGGCGGTGCGAGCGCTCGCCGAGCCAGTGCGCGAGATGCCCGAAGCCGACCGCGGCAAGATGCAGGGCGACGCGTGAGAGATGCAGGAGCGCCGACGGAAGCTTCTCGATGTCGCGCTGCCCCGCTTCGAGCAGGTCTTTGAGATGAACGGCACGCTCGTCAAGTGAGGCGCGAAGCTCTGGAACGAGCACGCGACCCCGCTTTTCTTCCCATGCTTTCAGAGCGAAAAGCGCGGCGATCGCAAGGAGCGCGATAATAAAAACAATGAAAGCCAACATCATAGGAAGTTATTTTACCGACAAGCGCTCGAAGCGCACGACCTCGATCTTCTCGCCAAATTTCTGTACCGCGGAATCGATCAGGCCGCGTATCGTTATACTCGCGTCCTTCACAAAGGGCTGCTCCAGAAGCACGCGCTCGCGCAGATAGCTGTCCATCTTTCCTTCGACCGCCTTCCTTCGGGCCGCTTCGGGCACGTTCGCCACCTCCTTCTCGAAGACCTCGCGCGCGACCTGCATGTTGTCTTCCTTTGCGTCCTCGCGCGAACGGAACTGGGGGGCCATCGCCGCGACATGCATCGCGATGTCATACGCGAGCTTTTGGAACTCCGGATTCTTAGAAACGAAGTCCGTCTCGCACGCGAGGACGACCGCAGCGACGACGGAGCCTCCCGCATGCGTGTAGGCCGCCGCGACACCTGCTCCGAGGGTGCGATCAGCCTTCTTTGAAGCGATGGCGGAGCTTTGCTTGCGAAGTATCACTTTTGCCTTTTCGATATCGCCTCCCGCTTCTTCAAGCGCTTTTTTGCACTGCATGATAGACACGCCTGTTTCATCTCGCAATTGTTTTAGAACATCACTGACTGCCATAAGAGATAAGTATCAGGTATCAGGTAGCAAGTATCAAGCACGTATCATTGATCAAGTATCAGAACTTGATACGTGGATGCTCGTTACGTATCAGATACGTGAGGTGTGCTACTTGATACCTTTTTTCCTGCCAGTACTTCGTCCGACATCGCGTCGCATACGAGCTTTACGCTGCGCATGGAAGTGTCGTTGGCGGGAATCGGATAGCGCACCATCGCGAAATCGCAATCAGAGCTTGAGAGACCGACGACCGGGATACCGAGTTGCTTCGCTTCCCGCACTGCGGTGTCTTCGTGACGCGAGTCGACAACAAAAAGTGCCGCGGGCAATTCTGTCATGGCGACGAGCCCGCCGAAACGCCCGAGCAATTCTTCGATCTCACGGTCTATGAGAAGGCGCTCTTTTTTTGTGTATTTCTCTAATTCGCCGCGTTCACGTTCATCTATCAACTTCTGGAGGCGGTCAATACGTTTTCGTATATTCTTGAAATTCGTGAGCGTGCCACCGATCCATCGGCCTGCAACGTACGGAGAGCCAGACTTCTGCGCAGCCACTTTTACTATCTCCGCAGCTTCGTGCTTGCCGCTTACAAAAAGCATGTGCTTACCAGCGAGCGAGCGAGCGAAGACACGAGCCGCTTCTAATCGTTTTTCGGTCTCCTCGAGATTGAAAATATCGGTGCGATCTTTCGTGCCGAAGATGAAAGGAGTAGCGCTTGGGTGTCGGCGCGCGCGCGGCAAGGCAAAATGCGCGCCTGCCTCGAATAGCGTTTGGATGTCGGTAGACATGTCCGAGGAATGTACCAAATCAAGCCACATTGTGCAACCTGAGTAATTTTCAATTTACAATTTCCAATTTTCAATCAAGGAACAATGTTTCAATTTGGAAATTAATGCATTGAAAATTCATTGGAAATTGAGACTTGAAAATTGAAAATTATTCCGCCACTTGCTCTGCTTTATCTAGCGCGCTCAAGATCTCCCCTATCTCCCCTTTCATTATCTTTGGCATGTTGGACCACGACTCCTTGAGCCGATGATCGGTGATGCGATCTTGCGGGAAATTGTATGTGCGGATCTTTTCAGAGCGGTCTCCCGAGCCTACCTGCGCCTTACGGTCAGCGGAGCGCTCGCGCGCCTCGCGTTCGTCCTGCGCTTGCTGCAATTTGCTTGCGAGGAGCTTCATCGCCTTTTCCTTGTTCTGCGCTTGCGAGCGCTCGCTCGTGCATTTCACGTCCATGCCAGTTGGCTTGTGAATGATACGCACCGCGGTCTCTACTTTGTTCACATTCTGGCCTCCTGCGCCCCCGGAGCGCGATGTCTCTATCTCGATATCCGCCGGGCTTATCTCCACTTTGGTGCGCTTGTAGATGGGCAATATGGCGACGGATGCGGTCGAGGTATGCACGCGGCCTGCTTTTTCCGTAGTCGGCACGCGTTGCACCCGATGCACGCCCGTTTCGAAGCGTAATTCTCGATAGACATTCTCTCCTTTCACTTCGAACTGCGCTTCTTTGTAGCCGCCGAGTGCGCCGCGCGACTCGTCGAGAACCGTGATGATCCAGCCGCGTGCCTGCGCGTAGCCGCGATACATCGTCGTCAATTCTTCCGCAAAGAGCGATGCTTCCTCGCCGCCGACGCCCGCGCGCACTTCGAGCACGATCTCGTTCGGCCACTCCCGCTCATTGTCGCCGCCCACGATCTTTTCGATCTGCCCCATGAGAATATTCTTCTGCGCTTCTATCTCCGTGAGCTCTTTCTCCACAAGCTCTTTCATTGTAGGGTCTACTTCTATGAGCTCGGTCGCATCACGCTCCGCAGCCGTAAGTCGCTTCCACTCTTGTACCAAATAGGCGACGCGGTGGTCGTCTGCGTATTCTTCGGGGTTTATGTGCTCTGTCATAGGTATAAGTATACGCCGCAGCCCGCTTGAAGCGGGCTGCGGCTGGTCAATATCATTATCGCTTTGCTTTCTTTGCGACGGGCTTCGCTTTGGCAAGGCGCGACTTGAACTTTTCAACGCGTCCTGCGGTGTCGATGGTCTTGGCGGTGCCGGTATAGAACGGGTGCGATGCGCTTGAGATCTCGACTTGGAAAACGGGGTATTCCTTGCCGTCGTCCCATTTGTCAGTCTTCGTCGTTGCGATCGTAGAGCCAATGAGAAAACGCTTCCCGCTCGTGGAATCATCAAATATTACCTGCCGGTATTCCTTGGGGTGAATGTCCTTTTTCATGCTTGTCCGTCCATAGCCTTGGCGAAGGAGGGTCGGCACACTATACCGAATGAGCGCCGAAATATCAAACGTCTGCAGAATATACACACATGACGCTTGAACTGACGGTCGTCAGATGTACAGTCATATACATGAATCGCAATCATCGCAGGCGACGTCTCGGTGCCATCGAGCGCGATGTCCTCGAAGAACTGTCGGCCGGCGACATGCTCTATGGAATGCTGCTCTCGGGTCGTTCGACCCGACGTATGTTTAAGCTTGCGCGAGAACGCGCAACGCATCGGTATCGACGGAATCTTGCCATACAGCGATTGCAAGAACTTGATTACATCCGAGCGGCAGGAGAACGACTCACCCTCACTGGCAGCGGCCACAGTGCACTTGGTACTGCGGCTGATGCTACGCGGCAGTCGATAACCGAAGCCGCGTGGGATGGGAAGTGGCGCATCGTCGCGTTCGATATACCAGAGAAGTACCGAGATCTCCGCGCAAAAGTTCGCCATATCCTTAGAAAGGCGGGATTCATGAGACTTCAGCACAGCATCTGGATCTTTCCACACGAGTGCAAAGAGCTTGTCGGCCTTATCAAAACAGAATCTCGGCTGTCGCAATACATACTGTATGGAACGCTACAAGAGATTGAAGGTAGCAAAGCTCTAAGAACAGCCTTCAATGTGAAATAGCGTATGACTCCCTCACTGACGGCCGTCAGATAGAGCGTCACACTATTCACGTACAGTGTCGATATAAATCATCGACCTTCGAGGATATCGATATCGAGTTGGTATTTGTCGGCAAAGGTCATGACGCTGTCGCCGTAAAAAGCGAACGATTTTTTGTTCCAGTTCCCGCCCGCGAAATATTTCAGTGCCGCGATCCTTTCGCTCGCTCGCGTGCCGCCGTCCGCCCCGTTGTCGGCCATGAGGAGGGCGGTTGCGAAAATGGCAGTGCGCGCACTCCAGGGGTTCGGCGGGTTGTGCCCGGTCAGGCCCGCAAGGCGCTCCTTATAGAGCACCCACGTCGAGGGAATGAATTGTGCGGGGCCCATTGCGCCGCCATAGCCTACGGACTGCGGACATGAGACCACTTGCGCGAAGGGATCGATGCCGAGCTCCGCGGTGATCGCGAGGAACGGGTCTACATCGCGGTCAGGCTTCATCACCTTTGCGAAGAATCTGCCTGTGTTCTTTCCTTTCCCATCCCCCTTATTCGGACTGTTGGTCAGAAGGCACTGCCCAACGTTCTCTCCGAGATTCGTCTCTTGCCGAAGGACGGCAAGTATGACGGCGGGACGAACGCCCGTGGCGCGAGAGGCGTCCTTGGCATACTGGTAGGCAGTGCCGAAGGGAATAGCCGCTGAATCGCGAAGATCGAAGAGGGCCGCGCGGATCGCGGATGCCTGCTTCTCGCGCTCGGCGATGAGCTGCTGGTAGCTTTTCTCGACGCCCTTCGTTACCGTCAAGATGCCTTGCTTCTCCTTTTCCTTCTGTTCGATGGCCTTCTTCTCAAGTACCTGTATGGTACGAAGCTGTTCTTCCTCGGTCCGTTTCTCTTCCAAAACCTCCTTGCGCGTCGAAAGATCGGAGCGGAGCGTCGCCATCTCGTCGAACGACTTGCCGAGATCTTCCTGGAGCCGCTCGAAGCTATCGATGTCCTCGAAAAGCTCCGTGATGGAGCCGGAGAGGATGAGTTCGGCAAAGGAGACGTCGTCGATCTCGCGCGTACGGCGGATTATCTGCGCGAGCGACTGTTCGCTGCGCGCTACTTTCTTGTCGACTTCAACGATCGCGACTCGCTTGTCCGTGATGTCGTCTCGAATACGCGCTATAGAGAGGTCGCGGTGTTTTATCTGCTTTTGCGCGACGGCGATCTGGTCGTCGAGTATGGCAATATCGCGCTCGAGCGACTGCCGTTCTTTTTGCTTTTCGGAAAGCACGCCCCGCTTTTCCGAGATGTCGCGCTCTATAGAGGCGAGCTCCTGTTCGAGGCGAGCGCGCCGCTCTGTGGGCGTCTCTACCTGCGCAGACACGATGTCAAATGAAAAGACGATGCTCACTATAGCGAGTACAACGAACAAACCGGCCTCCTTTTTAATGGAGCGCATGCGTCGTAGTATAGCAGCGTCCAGCCCCAGTTTCGGAAACCGAAACTGGGGCTGGACGCTTTCGTTCATGAACCCCGTTAGAAATAGCCCGCCCAGAGGCCCCTCGGGCGCGATTTCTAACGGGATGAATCCTATTTTTTCTCGGGCTTGTCCGGCTTCGTGGTCTCCGCTACCGGTGCACCTTCTGCTGCCGCCTCTCCTTCGACTTTCTCTTCACCAATGATGACCGTTTCGGGGGCCGGCGTGATCTCTTCCTTCTCTTCCTTGAACTCTTTGACCGAGGCGACGATCTCTTCGGCGCTCGTGATAAGCGTGGCGCTTGGCGGAAGTGGGATCTGCGCTGCGCTGATGTGATCACCGACATTGGAAAGTACGGAGAGATCGACGGGGAGGTTGTGCGGCAATTCTTGCGGCGCGACCTCTATTTCGACTTCGTGCAGA
>Ga0209542_10007200_pt1 | contig 21268 bp, 20 predicted proteins | sample RifCSPhighO2_01_FD_184028 | JGI IMG/M metagenome (GOLD analysis project Ga0209542, IMG submission 184028) | Soil microbial communities from Rifle, Colorado - Rifle CSP2_plank highO2_0.1 (SPAdes) (version 2) | ecosystem: Environmental > Terrestrial > Deep subsurface > Rock core/Sediment ... | reverse complement strand
AAGAGAGGCAAAATTACCAAAAGATAGACCTCTGGTTGCATCCGTTATTTTAAACAGGTTAAACATTGGAATGGCGCTTCAAATAGATGCAACCGTACAGTACGCGCTTGGGTTTCAGGAAGATGAAAAGACATGGTGGAAAAAAAACTTAACAATTCAAGACTTAAAAATAGATTCTCTTTATAATACTTATGAAAATCCTGGACTTCCTCCTGCTCCAATTTCCAATCCAGGAATTGATGTATTGAGCGCGGTTGTTAACCCTTCGAATACTGACTATTTATATTATACTTCCGACAGCTTAGGCCAAAATCATTACGCAAAAACCCTGGACCAACACAACGCCAATATAAAAAAATACGGTTTATAGACTTTATTTCGTCTAAAGTTTTTGTATTCCCTCATCTCTATTAAAAGAACTTATATTAGATATTATCATCATATTATTGTAAAATAGTAATTCTATGAAACTTTCAGCGTGGGTTTTTATGACTGATCTTCTTCCGGAAAAAAGAACAATTTTTGATAAAATTGTTGTTAGTAAATTAAGTAAGCAAAATATTTTTTATGGAAATAATATTTCCAGTATTTTTCATAATTTAAAAAAGTCAGGAATAGACGGTATTGAGCTTCTTGTTTCTTCAAATGCCACAAATTCAGATATTAAAAAAATACAAAAAATACTTAATAAACATAATATCTCTGTATTAAGCATTCATCAATCTTTAACGACATTGTTTAACATTAAAATCTCTGAAATAACAAAGTTATTTGAAATAGCAAAATTGTTTTCTGCAAAAATAATTGTTCTTCATCTAAGTTCAATAAGCAATAAAATCTTTGAAAAAGATTACATTGTTGCTTTGCAAAAACTGGAAAAAAAATATTCGGTAACAATTGGTTTTGAAAATAATCCTAAACATCCTTTATCAATCTTTAAACCATTTACCTGGAGGGGAAAGGATTTTTCATCTTTAACTTCAGAAAAAGAACTCAAAATAACATTCGATACAACTCATCTGGCACAAACAGGAGGAGATATTTTAGAATTTTATAAAATTAATAAGAATCGTATTATCAATATTCATTTAAGCGACTACAAAAAAAATTTTATAAATAAATATTTACTTCTTACTAAAGGTACTCATTTAACTTTAGGGACTGGAGGGTTACCTATCGTAGAATTTCTTAAAGAACTTAAAAAAGACCACTATAAAGGCCATATAACTATGGAGATTGATAGCAATTTGGATGGATTATGTCACGGTGCACAGTTTATTAAAAAAATATTTATATAAGATTATTTTAGAATTGATATAAACTATCATTTATGGCAGAAATATTTAGAGATTTAAGAGCTATTACAAAATATGTTCTTGACAGAGGCACGAATGGAGCCTACGCTGATCCTGTACGGTATGACCGATTACAAGAACAATGGTTTTCTAGAAGACCAGAATTAGCCCGTGGAACAGCAGAAGTGGTCACTGCATTTATTAAACCTAATGGCAAGATATGTGAAGCCGCTGCAGGCACAGGTATTCTTTCTTTACAATTAGCAGAAAGAGGATTTCATGTAACTTGTACAGACATTCAACGAAATGCTTTAGAACATTTACAAAATAAAGCAAAAGAGAAAGGCTTAGAAGAAAGAATTGTCACTAGTGTCATTGATATGAACCGTCCATTTCCATTAGAAGAAAATACTTATGATGGTGTTGTGCAACTTCGTGCAAATAGATATATCGTTGGGAACACTTTTTATACCGAATTTTATCGAATTCTCAAAAAAGGAGGGAAAGCACTATTGTCAACTTTTACAATCGATCAACTTTTGTGGTGGAAAAACGCAGGCAGAAAACAACATACAACTCCAGAAGGAATAGTAAGTGATTTAATAGAAGCTGGGTTTAAAGAAGTTCAAAGATACAAAGCAAAAGAAATTTTTTCAGCTAATAATATAAAAGTTCCTCCATATTATGTGCCTTCACAATTCCTAGTTGCCAGAAAATGATTATTTGTCATGTTATAATGGATAATAGTGATTATGTCGAATAACAGATCTCCATTACATATATTCGCAAAAACTATTACATGGATTACAAGCCCATACGTTGTTTCTGTGCTGATAATCTCGTCAGTAACAATGCATGGTACCAGGGGAGATATTTCCAGATCCGTACTATATATAGCCATAACTGTGCTGATAATGATATTGCTTCCATTGATATATGTAATATTTTCTATGCGTAGCGGCCGTGTCACTGATGTACACATCAGGATTAGGGAACAAAGGTATCATTATTATGCGATTGGTGGGGCCTTTGCTATCTTGTCAATATTAACTTTGTTTCTTTTGAAAGCTCCGAAGGAGTTAATCGCGCTTCTGGTTAGCGTTCTGGTTGGCGCCGGGATTGGGGCATTCATGAATAGGAGAGCAAAAGTTAGTGCGCATGGTGGTACTTTGGGCGCTGCTGTGGGCATAGTGTTTTTATTCTTCGGGCCGGTAGCCAGCCTTGCGGCGACAGTGGTTTTGGTAATATCCGGCTGGAGCCGTGTCGCCTTGGGCGAGCATACACCGAAAGAAATAGCAGCCGGCGCAATTGTTGGCTGCGTTGCTACGACAGCCGTCTTCCTGGCCTTCGGGTTCCGGCCAACATAGTCATAATCTATCAGGGTAACTGCAAGGTCGTCATCCTGAACTTGTGCCGCCATAGAATGGTTAATCCCCTTGGGGGAATTCAGGATCTCTCTGGATTCCGTGTCAAGCACGGAATGACAGAAAATGCAGTTGCCCTGATAACCTATACAAAGGGTTGGCAAATCGTCTCAAAATGATACGATTATATATATGAATGAGACGATATTCTTACCTTTTTGGGGCGCCTCTGAAGAAGCGGCGGGAAGTTTTTGTAATTCTGTTCGTGCGTCAACCCGAGGAGTCGAGCTTAGAAAAACTTAACCCCTCTGCTCTAATGATTTAAATCATTAGAGCAATAGCGTATTCGAATAATTAGTATAAAACTCCTTTTAAAAGGAATCATAAAGTTATTGGATACTTAAATATTAATTTTTGCTATACTACAATCTATGAAAGTACGAGAGAAGATATTAAATTCTATTAAACCTGTTATTGGAAACAGCAAGCATGTAAAGATTAATCATAATGAGATTAAAATTCTGGCTCAAAAACTATTAGATATCCCCATCCCTCCATGGGACAATGAGCTTCAATTTAAAGAAAGTCCCGAAGAAACGGCTCAATACTATTTTTTTCTGGATAGCATTAATTTCTGCTTTTGGGCTAAAAAAGAAAAAAGAAAATGGAGTTATTTAGTTAAAGAAAAGTGGTTGACAGGATATTATGCTTACTCTTATGCTATCAAAGAAGCAATTTTAAAAAATCCAATATTGTTAAATGCCACTTATCTTTCTAATATTTCTTTTGATGAATTTAGCCGAATATTTAAAGGTAAAGGGAAATTGCTTTTACTTAAAAAAAGACACGAAATAGTTAAAGAAAATTTTAGATTATTAGATAAAAATTTCGAAGGACAAGCAGGTAAATTAATTAAAAAAGCAAAAGGAGATGTAAATATTCTGGTTCGATTATTACTTGAATATTTTCCTTCATTTCGTGACGTCACATATTACAAAGGAAAAGAAGTTTACCTCTTAAAACGAGCGCAAATATTCGTAAGCGATCTTTATTATTCTTTTGAAAATAAAAACCTTGGCCATTTTAAAAATCTGGATGATTTATCTATATTTGCAGATTATAAACTACCTCAACTTCTTCACGCAGAAAAAGTATTAGAATATAATAATAATCTATTAGTAAAAATTAGAAACGAAGAATTAATAAAAGCTGGATCGGAAGTAGAAATAGAAATAAGAGCAAGTACTATCTTTGCGTGCAAATTACTAATTAAAGATATTCAAGAGTTAGGAAGAAATATTAATATTAATGAGCTTGATTGGATTTTATGGGTTATGGCAAAAAAAATTAAATTCTCTCTTCCTCACCATAAAACCTTAACAATTTTTTATTAAAATCGAATAATAATCTACCTTTTCGGGGTTCGTTTGAAGAAACGGTGAGAAGCAATTTTGGAGATAGTACTCTTATTGCTGACTCCATTTGATCTCTCTTCGGGCTGAATAGTAGAAGTTTCCTCTTCCTGTTTATTTATTTTAGGAGTAGAGTGAACAATTACTTCTTCTACTTCTTCATCTTCGTCATCGTTACCTAAAAGTTGCGAAAGCTCAATGCCTTCTTCCGATAATGTTTTTATTATCCTCTTTCCTTTTTTTGTTCCCAATAAAAACACAAGCCCTCCGCCAATTATAGCTCCCCACATAAGACCCGTCATAAACTTGCTTCCACTATTGTTTGATCCGTTATTATTCACCATCTTCTCCATCCTCTTCCACAATTCTTCTGATTATTTTCTTTTTCTTCCCTCTTAATAACGATGCTATAGTTGAGCCTGTCTTAAAACCCGATGCTAAAGCGGAAATACTGGAAATCGGACCCGTTACGCTTTCTGTAATTACGCCGGTATCGTCCAGTACCTTGTTTGCTTTGGAAACGGTTTGACGGAGTTCTCTTAAAATAAAAAATACTTGTATTCCTAATACAAGAAGAAGCGTAGTTAAGATAATAATCACAAAAAGCAAAACTGCTTGGGCAGTATCTATCATATATTTAGATTAGCTTAATTAAAACTGTGTGTCAAGAGTTTTCACTTCTATGTGTCTTTCTATCTCGGTCTGCTTTCCAAATCTGTTCACCGCTTTTATTACAACTGTTGACTTGCCGGGAAATAAATCCACATTTTTCTTAAAATTGCCGTTTTGGTCTAGCGAAACTGAAACATTATTTACAAAAAGAGTTGCATTCGGATCTGTTTTTCCGGTGATTACAACCGATTGAGAAGAAATAATAGAATTTTCCTTTGGAGAATCTATTTGGAGCGGAGGATTAATAAGAGCATATCTATATTGAAAGAGTATATACGATAATAGCAGTAATAAAACTAACCCCGCTGTTATAAGTGTCTGTTGAAAGCGTATTCTGTTTATAGAAAATTCCTCTTTTCTAACCATCCCGTCGGGCAGAACTTTAAAAAAAATATCCTCGCTGAATTCACGCCTAAATAGAGCTAATATTTCTTTTTTGGGAAGACCCAAAAATTCCGCATAATTTCTGACAAAACCTTGAACATATGTTTTTTCCGGAAGTTTTTGATATTCCCCTTTTTCTATCGCAGATAAAAAAGAAGTTCTGATTCTAGTTGATTTTGAAACTTCCTCTAGAGTTAATCCTTTCCTAATACGTTCTTCGTATAGTCTTTGTCCGGCACCCAACATAGCAATTACTGTTCATCGTGTAATCTGGCAATAAATTCTTCCGCGTTTTTAACCAATACATCCCTTGGTTTAGACCCCTCTCCATGGCCAACAATTTCAGCTTCTTCTAATTGATCCAAAATACGCGCGGCTCTTGCATATCCTATTGATAGTTTCCGCTGGAGTAAAGATGCTGATGCTCTATCATATTGACAAACAACTCTTATAGCTTCTTCAAAAAGTCCATCCTGTCCGTCGGAAGAGCTGGAATACCCTGCTCTTTTAGTAGTTACACGCTGGGTTGTAACTTCTTCTGTATATTCAACATTAGGCGCTTTTGATTTAAGATAGTCAACTAGTTTTTTTACCTCTTTATCCGAGACATAAGTTCCCTGTATACGGGTTGGTTTTGCCTGATCCGGCGGGATATAAAGCATATCGCCTCTACCTAAAAGCTTCTCGGCGCCCGGCATATCAATAATAACCCTTGAATCAATCATTGAAGAAACATTAAAAGCAATTCTACATGGAATATTTGCTTTAATAAGCCCTGTTATTACATCTACCGATGGCCTTTGTGTTGAGACGATAAGATGAATTCCTGTTGCTCTTGCCATTTGGGCAAGACGCGCAATTGCATCTTCCACTTCTACGGGCGCAAAAGCCATAAGATCTGCCAACTCGTCTATTAAAATAACAATATAAGGAAGAGCTTGGAAACCGGAAAGTTCGTTATAAGAATCTATATTACGAACTCCTCTTTCGGCAAAAAGTTTATATCGTCTATCCATTTCTCCCATTGCCCATTTTAGAGACGAAAGGATTTTTTCAACTTCTACAATAACCGGTGTTAATAAATGCGGTATGCCATTATATCCCGCCAATTCGACTCTTTTAGGATCTATCATAATAAGTTTTATTTCGCTAGGCGATGCTCTAAAAAGAAGAGATGAAATAAAAGAATTAATCATAACAGATTTACCTGATCCTGTTGTTCCGGCAATCAAAACATGAGGCATTTTGGCTATATTTGTAGCAATAGGCGATCCTGAAACATCAAGTCCTAATGCAACTGCAAGTTTTGATCGCATTTTCTGCATAACACTTGAGGAAAGCATCGTTTTTAAAGCAACAACTTCCAAAGATCTATTCGGAATTTCGATACCAACCAAACTTCGTCCTGGAATAGGCGCTTCTAATCTTATTTGCCCTGTTGGCGCTTCTGTTGCTAAGGCTAAATCATTAGATAAAGAAGTTATTTTTGATACTTTTGTTCCAAGCGCGATTTCCAGGGCATATTGAGTAACGGCAGGACCTAAATTCACCTCGACAACTCTTGCGTCAATACCAAAGCTCTGAAGTGTTTTTTCTATAACAGCGGCCGTTTTTTTAACATCCCCTCTATCTGCTTTTTGACTCGATACATCGGAAAGAAGCGATAAAGGAGGATATTCCCAAATACCGCTTCCCAATGGATTACTAACCAGTTTATCGGATATTAGAACTGGCTCTTTTTTTATAATCGTAGGAGTTATATTTTGTTCTTTAAATGACGCATTTGTAGTTTCTTTCTGTCCTCCTTTTATAGTCATTTGTTTATCTCTAACAAATAAAGTTTTCTTTGTTTTAAAAACTGAGAAAATGCTTTTTGGGAACAATCTGTAAATATTTTCAACCGTAAAAGTTATAGCCCTAATAATCTCATCAACCGACGTATCAAAAAGGACAATAATACCAACCAGCATTCCGGCAATTAGAACAACTATGCTTCCAATATTTGTGAGCATTTCGGAAAGCGTATTAAAAATGCCCAGACCAATAATTCCACCTTTACCAATGGCTAAAAGACAAACAAAAAAAATTAAAAATCCGATAAAAACATTTGGACGCGACAGAAATAATTTAAGACGAAGAAATAAAAAACCAAATAATATTAAAACAAAAGGAAAAAGTATTGAAGCAAAACCTAAATTTTTATCTAAAATACCATTTAATAAAGTAAAAGATTCACCAGATTTGGAAAAAGATAATAAAGATAAAATTCCTCCTCCAATCAAACCAAAAGAAAAAATTGTATATATTGTCTCTTTTTTGAGTTTTAGCTTAAAACCTCTTTTCCTATATTTTCTCCTACCCATATAATTATATTCCCATTGTCATCCTGAACGAAGCCAAGTCAGACTTGGCGAAGTGAAGGATCTCTCTTTAATAAGTAGATTCTTCTCCCGTTAAGCGGGATCAGAATGACATTACAATACCTATAATTATCTATTATAATGACTTAATCCAAGAAGTACAAGTTATGGATGCCAATTTTTACTATATCGGTCCGCGTCTAAAAAAGTCGTCTCTTTTTCTCTTTTTTTCTTCTCTTAATAATCTATCAAATTCTTCACCATTAAAATCTAAAAATGCACCTAAACGATCTTCTACTTCTTGTAAACCCTGATCATCACCTCTAGAAATAAAAATACTTCGTAATCGTTTATATCTCATTTCGCATAATGCAGGGACTGTTATTATAAAGGCTTCTTGTAATTTATTTCTTGCGCTTTCAGATAAACCTAATTGATCAATATGTAAAGACTGCTCTCCTTGATCTTTTTTTATTTCTCTCTGCCATTGAATATAACCTTCTTCACCGTCTGGTTTGAGAAAAACTTTTAATCTTCTCGATCTACTTGGATGCCGTAAATGTCTTTCAGCTTTTCCTAACAAAGCTCCTATCCAGGATCCTGTCCAGCCAAATTCTTTGCCAAGCTTCTCATTTGTTTCTGTCCCATCATGCCTGTAATCCAAGCCATATTTCGCTTTTAGAATTATTTTTTCTCTGACAGAAAGTGAGTCAACAGCTTCATCTATGGCTATTCTTAATGCGCTTTCTTCTACTGTTTTTACAGTCTCATCTTCTTCTTTTGGTGTTTTTGATAGAACTGCATGAACATATTTGATATACCGCAAAGCCATTTCAGGCGCTATTCCTGTTTCTATTTGGGCTTCTTGAGATAAATCATCAATTTCTTCGTCAGTTAAAGGTAAATGTCGATCTTGTAATCTTTCATCAATAAACGGTTTTGCGATATTAGCTTCCATAAATGATTCTACTGCTGTTTTTGTCAATACATGTAATTGTTGGGGAATTGACAATGTAGTTTTTAATCTTTTATTTTTTAAAATGTTAAAAGTGTAAGATATAGCTTCTTGTGCAAGATCAGAATCTATTTCCGTATTGCCTGTTAAATAAGGATTAATTACTGAAAATATTGTTTTTAAGTTCAAATAAGTTAATAGTCTTGCGCCCATTTCAGAAACATTTGTATCAATACTGGCAACAGCCTGAAGCGCCTGATTTTGTATTTCTGCGCTAACCTTACCAGGAAGCGCGTCAACAATTTTTCTGTATTGAAAAATTGCCGACTCTAATGGAAAATCTGTTTGAATTCTTAGAGCAAGATTATCTACTACCTCACATAATTCAGGCAGAGATGCCTGGTTAAATCTTTTTTGTAGAAATTGGTTTAGATAAGCATCTTCCGCAATTAGTCTTACATCTGCGCCGGAAAAGGTAATTCTAGGTTTTTCTCTTCTAGCAGCTGTTGTTGTTAACCTTCTTGCTTCACCGGTTTGAGTTCCTCTTAAAACATAATAAGGATCAAAAATATTTGGTATTAAAACAGGAGCTTGCATTCTGGATTTAAATTCATCTACCATCTGTATTGCTATGGCCTTTTCTTTTTCATCAGATCTCCTTAAAATTCTTCCTAGTTCTTGAACTGCAACTATTCCAGATTTTGTGGGAGCTGCATAAATCCCAACTTCTGTTGGTGGAGAATCCCAACCTATACGTAATGCGTCAACACCAAGAATTACCTGGATATCCCCACTAGCATGTGCTGCTAAAACATTATCTCTTGCCGTTTTTGTTTTACGTCCATGCATTGTATCCGCAGTAATACCTGTGTCTCTTAATCGTTGTGCCAGTTTTTCAATATGGGCAATAGATAAACCAAAAATTGCAGTTCTTTTACCTCTGATTTCCCCGTGAATTTTTGCAAGCTCTTCTCTTTGTTCCGCTGTTAATCTTATATTTTCTGGTAACGCTTCTGCTCCGGCAAGCATAGCAACAATCAAACCATTTCTAATTTCGATATTTAAATATCTTTCAAGTTCACCTTTATTATATTCTCCTGTTGATTCTACATTAATATCATTTATCGCTACGCTTGTTTTCAGCATGTGAACTTCTAAAGGAGAGAGAATTTCTTTTTCTATTCCTTCTTCAAGTGTCATTTCATGGATCTTTCTAGTAAAAAGATCGATCCATCTTTCGTCTTTACCAACAATTCCTCTTTTTTGATATCCTTTTATTTGTTCAAAATGAGGGGTTGCGGTGAGTCCAACCATAAGAGCATGAGGTACAGCTCTAAAGAGCTTATGTCTTTCTTCTCCTAACGCTGTATGAACTTCATCGCAAATTAAAAGCTCTATCTCTTCGGGCTTTATTTCTTCTGTTTCTAAAAGCCTTATAAATGATTGATATGTAGTATTAAGAACGTTTCCTGAAAGATCTTTTTCACCTGAATAATAATTACTATGATCAACTTCAGGAGCCATTTGCTCCATAGTAGTACTTGTTTGAGACAGTATTGTTTGAGTTGGAGAAAGTACGACAGTTTTCATGTCTAATGCCCTAATAATCTCCATGGCGACAACTGTTTTACCCGAACCAGTTGGTAAGTTAATATACCCTTCAGTTTTGCCAGAAACAAAATGCTCACCTAAAGCTTCTAAAACTGTAACCTGATGAGGATATAGTATTTGTCCACTATTTTCAGACCTATAAGATTGTAATTTATCTACGGCTTCTCTCCTGTTCTGTTGCAAAATATGATCCTGAACACCTATTAATTCTCTTTCCATAATATAAACTATAATTATGAACGATTATCTCATAATATTATAGGTCTGTCAACTTTTGACAACTGAAGATATTGATAAATAAATTCGCCTTCCATGGGGATTGGCTTGGCACGTGTCCTTTTTGAATACAATATCATGTGTTGACATACTATTCATAGTATGATATGTTTGGTATTACATGAGCAAGAAAATTGTTACTAATTTAAGAGTTGACGAAAATGACTGGTTGCAAATAAAAACCATGGCAGCCGAGATGGGCATGAGTGTAAACGAATATGTTAATTATTTGATAAAAGACCTTTCTCTTAGACGTGAGCTTTTTACGGACAAAAAAATTGCGAAAAAGAAGGCTCGGGAATTGGCGCCAATCTGGAAATTAGGAGAAATTGCTAAAAGAGTTAAATCTTCCCCTTTAGGAGAATTATCCTCTGATGACAAATTAATTTATGAATAAAATCTCCCCAAAAGTCTTCGTTGATTCAAGTTTCTTTAAAGCGATCATAGATAAACGGGATGATTTTAATAAAGAAGCTAATAAAATATGGGTAAAATTGGAGAAAGAAAAAGTAATACTTATTACTTCAAATTATATTCTCGATGAAACTTTCACTTTGATTAGAACAAAATGCGGATTAAAAATAGTAAATGCGTTCAGGGAAAATTTAGCAGAAAGTAGTAAAGTATTAAAATTTGTTCGGATAACAATCAATGATGAAGCAGAGGCTTGGAATTGGTTTCTGAATGATTGGAGCAAACTTTCATTTACTGATTGTGTTTCTTTTGCAGTTATGAAAAGACTCAAACTTACCCGCGCAGCAACATTTGATCAACATTTTAAAAAAGCAGGATTTAAAATTGAAAAATAAATCTATACTTCTATTACAACCGGAAGGACAAGGGGGCTTCGGCGAAATTCTTTAAAGATTGCGCGTTCCGCAATATTTCCGATTAATTTCCTAACATAAAACCAGTTTGTAACGCGGCCCTTTTTACTCTCCAAAGTTTTCTTAAGCTCATGCATTATAATGCTACTTAATTTTTTGTTGTCAAGAGTTGTAAAACCGCGGATTATTATGTCCGGCGTATTAATAATTTGTCCTGTTGTAGAATCTATTTCAACCAAAACAATAACAATGCCGCCCTCGGAAAGTCTTTGGCGGTCCCTAAGAACAAAACTTTCTACTTCCTCTCCTGTTATTTCGTCTACGTAAACATTTCTTGTGGCTATTTTCCTGCCCAGTTTAACATCAGTTCCGGTAAAAACAACCTCCTGTCCATCTTCAATTAACATCATGTCGCTGTCTTTATATCCTAATTTTTTAGCAAGTAACTTATATGCAACCATTTGCCTATATGTCCCTCCGATCGGCAAAAGCTTTGAGGGTTTAGTTAGAGAGATCATAAGCATTAAATCCTGAGACGAACCATGACCGGAAACATGAAAATCATCTGTAATTTGCGAATAAACAACTTTTGCTCCTTTTTTTGCAATAGTGTCAATTAAAGAGTTTACGGCTATTTCGTTTCCAGGAATTGAATCGGATGAAAAAATAACAACGTCTTCCGGTGTAAGCTTAATATCTTTATGTTCATTGTTAACTATTCTTGTCATTGCGGAATTTTCCTGTCCTTGGGATCCTGCAACAAAAAGAAGAAGATCTTCATTATTATAATTTTTAATCTGCTCAACTGTTATTTCCATCCCCTCTTTTATCTTCATGTATCCCAAGTTTTTTGCAACGTCTTTTGCTTTTATTAAAGAGCGACCTACAAAGCAAATTCTTCTATTGTAACTTTGCGCAACTTTTATCGCCTGATTGAGGCGTGAAATATTGGAGGAATAAGTCGTAACGATAAACTTGCCCCGGCAATCGGACATTTCTCTTTTAAAGTTTTCAAACAGCGCATCTTCCGACAATGTGTAGCCCTTTCTTTCCGATCCTAAGCAGTCCGACATTAAACAAGTAATCCCTTCTTGGGACGCTTTAACTATTTTTTGAAATTCCGTTTTTTGCCCGTCTGCCGGAGTTAAATCAAATTTAAAATCACTCCCGTGGTAAAAATTTCCACCGGGTGTTTTTATAAAAAGATTTGATGCATCTGGAACAGAATGGGTAATACGGATAAAAGAAACTTTAAAATCGCCTAATATTTTCTCTCCTTCTTCGAAAGAAACTTTTTGAACTCTCATTGTTACGCCAAATTCTTTAAGTTTTTCATTAGCAAGAGCCGAAGTTAAAGGGGACCCAAAAATAGTAAAGTCATGACTTAATTTACCACTAGACATTAATTGCGGCAGAATAAACGGCAAAGATCCGATATGGTCTTCATGGCCATGTGTCAGAACCATTCCGACAATCTTTTTTGTGGTTGACTGCAGATAGGAAATATCCGGCAGTAAAAGATCTACTCCAAGCATTGTTTCATCCGCAAAACCCAAACCGCAATCTACAATTAGTATTTGATCTCTATATTCATAGAGATACATATTTTTTGTAACATCCCCAACTCCACCGATTGGGATAAAAGAAACACGATTATCCATAATTTTCAATTTTCAACTTTCAACTTTCAACTTCGTTTTTACCAACTTGGTAAAAATTCTTTTAAGTTTTGTTCCGTAATATGAAACGATTGGCCTTTCCCTTCAACTATTAATCTTGCTACTTTTCGACAAACACCCTCGATAGTTCTTTCCAAACTTCTAATTCCGGAGTCAAATCCCAAAGGACGAATAATCCCCTGCCAAAGAGTATCGTCTATTAGAATTTGATTTTCAAGAAGTCCTACTTGTGATCGAATTTTTGGGAATAGATAACTCTTGGCAATAACAGTCTTTTCATCATTTGTGTAAGACGGCATTTGAACAATTTCCAACCTGTCCAAAACTGCCGTTGAAATATTTGTAGTATTATTTGCCGTTGATATAAAAAGAACCTGTGATAAATCGAAAGGATAATCAATGTAATGATCTGTAAAGGCTCTGTTTTGTTCCGAATCCAAAAGCTCAACTAAAACACCCATTATATCTGCCCTTGCCTCCTGTGAAACACGGTCCAACTCATCAAGAAGTATTACGCAATTTTTTGTTTGAGCGTGTGCTAACTTTTTAACTACGGCTCCCGGTTCCGCATCGGGATATGCACGCGATTGGCCGCGAAGCGCTCTTGCATCTCCCATCCCTCCAAAAGGAATCCTCTCAAATTTTCGGCCTAATGCCTCCGCAATAGATGATGCAAGAGTTGTTTTACCTGTTCCGACAAGTCCAACCAAGCATAAAATTGGAGCTCTTAAAATATGATTTGAATCGGCAGAATTATTTTTTGCACTTAAGATAATGGCTGCTAAATATTCCAAAATTCTATTTTTTACAGAAGGCAATCCATAATGATTTTTGTCTAATATTTTTTTTGCGGCAACCAAATCCAGCAAGTCCTGACTTTTTTTATCCCATGGCAAGTTAACTACCCAATTCACATAAGAAGATGTGCTTTCGTATTCAACAATATAATTAGAACTAAGATGGCCACTACTTACTCTAAGAAGAGCAAGTCTTTGAATTCTTTCTATAAGGTTTTGTTTTAAGTCGGGAGGAAGAGCTGCTTTTTCTATTTTTTCACCAAGACGTCTAATTTGATCATTTGATGTGTTTTGCGTTACGCCTTGAGAAGTTGAATTTTCTTTTTGCGTATCTGGCGCGTTAGTTGCATCGTATGTGATAGTCGCGCCTGTTATATTTGCTTGATCTGATTTGTTATCCGAAGATGTGTCCATATTATTATAATAACATAAATTTTAAAACGAGAAATAAGAAATTAAATATATTTTAATAGTGGGTTTTTCGGAAGCGTGTAGATGGAGAACCGGATGGTTTTCCTCTTGGATTTTTCCTCCAAGGAGCACCACCACGGGAAGCATTTATTTGAGCCGCTTTTTCGCGCCGGAACTGCAGGGCTAAAGGATGTGTGCTCGGAGCAACCGTCGTCCTTTGAGAAATAGCTCTTGGACCCTCAATCGGACCTGGTCTTGACTGTCTTTGCCCCTCACCTATTTCTCCAAAAAGCATCGAGAGATTTATTCTTCCCTGTTCGTCTACTTCGATAACTCTTACTTTTACTTTTTGTCCAATCTTTACAACATCATTTGGATTTTTAACAAATTCTGTCGCCATTTGAGAAACATGTACCATTCCCTCTTTCCCCGGCAAAAATTCTACAAAAGCTCCGAATGGCAGTATTCTTTTAACCGTTCCATCAAATACTTCTCCAACCTTTACTTCGCGTGTTAAACTTTTTACCCACTCCACTGCCTTTGTTACAACTTCTTCCGATACTGCCGATATTGCAACTGTTCCATCGTCTTCGACATCAATTGTCGCGCCTGTTTCGGCAATAATATTTTTAATTACCCGTCCTCCCGGTCCGATTAATTCTCCGATTTTTTCAACCGGAATATGCACCAGTTCAATCTTTGGAGCAAATTTTGAAACTCCAGTTCGGGAAACGGGTAGTACCGCTAACATTTTTTCCAAAATATATAATCTTCCTATTTTTGCTTTTTCAAGAGCTTCTTTAATTTGTTCTATTGTAAGTCCATCTATTTTTACATCCAGTTGGATTGCCGTAATTCCGCTATCTGTTCCTGCAACTTTAAAATCCATATCACCCGAAAAATCTTCAAGACCCAAAATATCTGTTAGAATTACATATTTTTCATCAAGAGACATTAAACCCATTGCAATACCTGCGACCGGCTTTTTAATCGGAACACCTGCATCCATTAAAGCAAGAGTTGAACCGCAAGTTGATGCCATAGAAGTTGACCCGTTGGAAGACAATATTTCCGATACAACTCTAATTGTATAAGGAAATTCTTCCTGTTTTGGAATAACAGGTATAAGCGCCCGTTCTGCCAGCGCTCCATGTCCAATTTCACGACGGGATGGAACACCGATCCTGCCTGCTTCTCCTACAGAATACGGAGGCATTGAGTAATGATGCATGTATTTTTTAGACTCCTCGCCTTCTGCCGATTCTATTAATTGTTCAAGTTTTGGAGAACCAAGTGTTACGACTGTTAAGGATTGAGTGTCTCCTCTTTGAAAGATGGCCGATCCATGAGTTCTGGGAAGTACGGAAACCTGAGATGAGATTTGTCTTACTTCGTCTATTTTCCTTCCGTCCGGTCTTTTGCCTGATTTTACAATATTTTCTTTTATAATTTTGTAAAAAACTGCTTCTAGGGCTTTTGCTATTGTTTTTTTATCTATTTCGCGCTCCGGATTAACAGTTTTTTCTTGTTCAAAAATTTTATTTATCAGCTCTTCAAATTCGGAACTTCTTGCCTCTTTTGCGGATGATGTTTCTATTAAAGATAATAATTCTTCTTTATACGATTTTTGGATTATTTGAATAATCTCCATTAAAAGAGGATCTTTATTAATAGCTTCTTTTGCCTGCCCAACTTCTTTTGTAAATTTCTCTATTAAATCGATAATTTCTTTGTTAACAATACTTGCTTTTTCTATTGCCTGTATTGCTATATCCTCGGAAATTTGGTCGGCTCCGGCTTCCAGCATAAGTGTTTTTTCTTTTGTCTGGGTAACAATCATGTCTAATTCTGAAAATTCCAGCTCCGGAGGACCCGGATTTACCACAAATTCAAAGCTACCATTACCTTTTTCTTTGACAAATCCTATTCTTGTTGCAGAAATTGGACCATTCCAGGGGATTTTCGAAATATTTAAAGCTGCCGATACGGCGATCATAGAAAGAATATCCGGCTCATTTTCTCCATCTACTGATAAAACCGTAATAACTATTTGGACTTCGTTCTTATATTCTTTGGGGAAAAGAGGTCTAATGGAACGGTCTATAAGACGGGCTGTTAAAATTGCCTGGTCTGATGGTCTTCCTTCTCTTTTAACCCATCTGCTTCCCTTAATTCTGCCGCCCGCGTACAATCTTTCTATATATTCAACTGTTAAAGGAAAATAACCCAAATCTTCACGAACACGCCCCGCAACCACCGTGGCTAAAACCATTGTGTCTCCAAGACGCGCCAAAATAGAAGCCGTAGCTTTTGTAGCAAGTTCGCCTGTTTCAAGTGTTAATAATTTACCTGCTAATTCTAGTGTTGTTGTTGTTTTTTTTTCTTTCTTCATTAACTTTTAATCTCTATCTTCTTTGTTATACTGGAGGCGCGTGTTTTATCCGTTTTTGCCAAAAAATTAATTAATCTTCTTCTTTTTGCAATCATAGACAAAAGACCGCGTCTGCTTCTATTATCATGAGCATGACCTTTAAGGTGTTCTGCCAACCGATCGGTTCTCTTTGTCAAAAGAGCTATTTGAACCTCCGGACTTCCAGTGTCACCGTCTACAGTCTGAAATTGTTTTATAATTTGTTGCTTTTGCGAAGAGCTAAGCGGCATAAATTTTAATTTCTTTTGTCATGCTGAATTTATTTCAGCATCTCGAGCGAAGCGAGATCCTGAACCAAGTTCAGGATGACATTTATTTTAATTTTATTTACCCTATTATATCAGTTTCTTTCCCAATCCACAAGCCCCCCGTGATAAAATCTAATTACCGGATCGCCTAGCTATTCCGATCCCGTATCGGAATTCTACTATTCTATCGATGTTGAGCCTTTATATATTTTCGGAGCTAACCAGTCCGGAGGCGTATCCTCTTGTTTGTTCTGATTTTTTGGAGGAAATTGCTGATTTGAAGTGTTACTTCCCTGAAATCTATGAGCTTGCTGAGGTTGTTGAGGTTGACCACCCGATTGCTGCTTTGGAAACTGCGGATTTTGCAAAGGCTTCGGAAAGTTCTTATTTTGCCTGTTTTGAAATTGATTTTGTCTTTGCTGATTCTGAGGCGACGCGATTGGCGGCTCGGTAAACGAATTAAGCCCAAAAAAATCATCATCGTCAAGTTGGGACGTAAAATCTTTACTAAAAGATTTACTAGTTTGCGAAATATAACTTTTTGGTTTATTTAAATCCGCTCTTAAAGCTCCTTTTTTCATTAAAATTCCTGCCATTTCAAACGCTAAAGAACTGGTTGTCGGTTTTTGAAAATTATCTGTTGCAAACGATATTCCGGACATTAGATTCTGCGCAACATCCTGATCTAAGGGGAGATTTAAACTGTTAATAATATTTGCGATCTGTTCCGAAACGGATGAAAAAGTAGGTGAAACATAAACTACGTCTCCAAAACCCTGATTTTCCGGCTTATTATCAATATTTACAACCGTTGTATTTTTAAGAGTTTGCGGATTGAAAAGACTGCCTAAATTAGAAAGCCTTGGTGTACCTACAATAAACAGAACAGGAGTTGAACCACCTCCGTCTCTTTTATACTTGACATCCTTCTCGGAAAAAGAAAGACCCATCTCTCCTGCCTTTACAACAATATTAAGATACCCGTCTTCTAGGGTGTAAGAAACTTTTTCTATCTCGCCCTCTTTATAAGGGAAAGAAACAACTAAATCTCCTCCATCTGTTGCAAGACTGGATTTTACTTTATTTATACCGACAAGGTTGGATAATTCGACAATAGGATCGGTAGGAGACGCTATAGTGACCTTTTTATTGTTTGCAGACAAAGAAAGATACAAAGCCAGTGCTGCTCCCATTTCGTCAATATTTGGGTTTTTGCCAACAGTAATAGCAATTTGTTCGTTTCTTTCAAGAATTTCTCTGATTGATTGTATAGGCTGATTATCCATATACCTAATTTACCCTCTTACCCATGGAATATTAACATATCGCCTATAGTAAAGTCAATAAAGGGGAAAAGTATTACTCCGCACTCTTGTCCTTTTTCTACTTTTGAAATAGTATTTTTCCCCTGTCTAAGAGAGGAAATAAAGCTTTCGCCAATAATTTCATCTTTGCGCATAATTCTTGCTCTGTCTCCTCTTGCAACCCTGCCATCAATTACAATAATGCCTAAAACTGTTGTTTTTTCAAAAGGAAAAGTGGCTAAAATTTTTGCCGATCCATAAATTTCTTCCTGCATTGAGAGTATTTTCCCTGCCAATGCTTCCTTCAATTCATCTAATAGTTCGTAGATAATTGTGTAGTTTTTGAGCAAAACTTTTTCAACTCTGGCAAGATTTAAAACATCCACTCCAACTTTTGTGTTAAATCCTAAAATAAGCGATTTTGTAGATTTTGCCAGTAATACATCCGCAGGAGAAACTTCTCCTGTTTTTTTAGAAACTACAAAAATATTTTCCGGAATAGCATTGATAATTGCTTCTAAAGAGCCCTGCGTGTCCGCCCTAATTATTACGGATAACGTTGCTTCTTCTAATTTATTTTTGTCAATAAACTCCAGCTCAGCCGGTTTTTTACTTTCAATCGATAACTCCGACTTTTTATAAACTATCTCTCCAACATTTGGAACTTTTTCAAAGCCTAAAATTTCCACAGCATCACCAATAGATGCTTCTTCTAAATGTTTACCCTCCTCGTTTATGATTGTTCTTACGCGGGCAAGAGCATTTTCGCAAACCAATTCTTCGCGGACTTTAATCTTCCCGTTTTTTATAACAATTGTTGCCTTTGGGCCTGATTTCTGATCAAGTTTCGACTCTATTACAATTGCTTCAAATTTTCCGTCCGTAGATCTTGACTCGTACAATTTTGCGTTAATTTCATAAACAAGAAGAATTAATTCCAAAAGCTCTTTAATATTACTTCCTGTTTTAGAAGAAACTTCAATTACAGGGATATCTCCTCCAAAGCCTTCTATCATTACGTTTTCTTTTAAAAGTTGCTGTTTTACTTTCTCGGGATTCTTCTCTGAAACATCGGACTTTGTTAAAACAACTATAAAGGGCATATTCGCTTCTTTTAAAAGTTCTATGCTTTCCTTTGTTTGAGGCATTACTCCGTCGACAGAAGATATTATTAGAAGTCCGATGTCCGCAACTTGAGCGCCGCGGGACCGCATTTTCGAAAAAGTTTCGTGCCCCGGAGTATCAATAAAGGTAATATTTCTTTTTTGTCCTTCGTGAACAATCTCTATACTTGATGCTCCAATTTTCTGCGTAATTCCCCCATGTTCTTTTTGGGCAATATTAGTTTTTCTTATAGCATCAAGAAGGGTGGTTTTACCGTGATCAACATGACCTAAAACAGAAACTATTGGTGGAAAGAAATTAAATTTTTGTTTGATAGAATTTGATTTTGAACTTTTCTTAGCCATAAATTACTTACCATGTCATTAACTTTAATTTTCATTTTTCTTTTCTTTATCTTCTTCTTTAGCTGTTTTTTTAGTCTTTTTTGCTTTTTTTTCGGTTTTTTCTTCCTTTTTTTCTGGTTCTTCTATTTTCTCCTTTTCTTCCCCTGCTAATTTTGTTTCTTTTTCTTCTTCCGCTTCTATCTCGATTCTATATCCTGTAAGTCTTGAGGCAAGACGAGCATTTTGACCTTCTTTACCTATTGCCAAAGATAACTGATCCCGCGAAACATAAACATAGGCAATTTTATCTTTTTCATTAAGATCAACTCTAACATCTTTTGCAGGAGATAATGCTTGAGCTATATAGTTTTTTGAGGTATCACTCCATTGAATAATATCAATTTTCTCAATCCCCGCAAATTCCTGAATAATCGCCTGTACACGAACTCCTTTCTGGCCAACACAGCTGCCAACCGGGTCAATTCCTGTTTGATTTGAATAAACTGCAACTTTAGACCTGTTTCCTCCTTCTCTGGCAATTGCTTTTATAATAACACTTCCCTGGGCAATTTCCGGAACTTCTCTTTTAAAAAGTCCCTCAAGCAGTCCGTCTGCTGCTCTTGAAACTATTATTTCCTCGCCTTTTATTCCTTCTCTGATATCTGAAATGTAAACCGCTAATCTTTGATTTAAATGATATCTTTCATTTTGAATCTGTTCTGTTGGAGGCATAATGCCTTCTGCCTTACCTATATCTATAATTACGTTTGGTCCGGCAAATCTAAGAACCATTCCGTTGGTAATTGTTCCTATCTTGGCTTTATAATCTGTTATTACTGCTTCTTTTTCTTTTTCTCTGATTTTCTGCAAAATTACTTGTTTTGCAGTTTGAGCCGCAATTCTTCCAAATCCGGGAGGTGTAACATCTGTCCCGCCGTGTAGAATTTTAGCTTCCCCCGTATTTGGGTTAAGGGATGCTTCGAATTCTTCTATTTCTATTCCGGGATGATCTTTTCTGTAAGCGGCAAGTATCGCGTTTTTTACTGTTTCTAAAACAATAGAAACATCAACGCCGCGTTCCGTGGCAACTTGATTTAGAGCTAATGCAAATTCGCTTCTTTGTATGGCCGGCATAATGAACACAAGTATACCAGATTTCCCTCCTTGCCGCAACGACAGAGTGTCGTATAATAACCCTGTTAAGAAACATTTATTTTGCGAATGTTTTTTTAGCTCTTTGAAAATTTAGGCTGTGGAACTTTTTCTTTAATCTTTCAATTGCGAAAGAAGGTTCAACTCCGGCTTTATGAAGGTAAGTTCGGTTATCTTTATAGAGTCGGAGTTTGGAACAGAATAAGAAAGAAAAGGATAATTATAATGGATTGGATTTTTGTACTGAGAATTGTCTTACTAGTGGTTGGCCTGGTACTGGCGGCTTTCGGCATTTACGCAATGGAAACAGTAGATAAAAGTAAATACAGATTACCTGTTGGCGCAGTACTCATGCTGAGAGGGTTGCTTATTATCTTTGTCACGTTGATCGCATGGGAAACCATCGGACTACCATGAGGGGAGAAGAGCATGGAAGAGTTAGTTTTCGTCATGTTCGTGTTGGTAATCTCGATCATAGTGTCGGGCATTATCACCGCTTTAGAGTCGGGTCACCTTATAGCATAGAAGGGAGAAGAACATGCCGTACTCAGATGATCTGAGACTTCTCGTGATGGTCGTTATCTTACCCTCGCTACTCATGTTACTCTTCCTACACGCAGGCCGAGCGAAAGAAAGAGTAAC
>Ga0209542_10007197_pt1 | contig 21276 bp, 21 predicted proteins | sample RifCSPhighO2_01_FD_184028 | JGI IMG/M metagenome (GOLD analysis project Ga0209542, IMG submission 184028) | Soil microbial communities from Rifle, Colorado - Rifle CSP2_plank highO2_0.1 (SPAdes) (version 2) | ecosystem: Environmental > Terrestrial > Deep subsurface > Rock core/Sediment ... | reverse complement strand
GCGCTCGGCAGGCTCAAAGGTTCGTGCCGCTCCGACGGCGACGTTTCGCTCACCGAACTTTTCGCCAACGCGGGCGACGTATTTCAAGAATGCGGCGGACACAAGGCCTCCGGAGGCTTTACCGTTTCACATGAGAAGGTACACACTTTGGCGGAGGTGCTCGCGGCCGCGCGCGCCACTTTGCCCGCGGCTCAGGAAAAAATCGAGGGGCGTACACATGATGCGCTCATCACCCTCTCCGAAGTCGTCTCGGCACTCTTTACAGACGTTTCGAGATTGGCACCGTTCGGCATCGGCAATCCGAAGCCGGTGTTTCTCATTGCGGGAGTAATCGTCACCGATATGAAGCGTTTCGGAAAGGAAAAAAATCACGTCGAGCTTTCGCTTGAATGCGGAAAAACCGGAATGCGGTGCCGCGCCTTCGATTTTTTCCGCGCGCCGGAAGATTTTACCCACGCGCCCGCACAGGGTGCACAGGCGAAGGTGCTTGCGACCATCGAACGCGATTCCTTTCGCGGCGGCTTTGCACTGCGCATCATTGACGTTGTCACCCCCGTTTGAAGTGCTAGACTATTTCCATGAATACATTCTCCGCGTCGGAATGCATCAGGTTCGGTTGGGAAACATTTAAAAAGCGTCCGTGGTTCCTGGTGGGAGGGTTTGTTCTTACGGTTGTCGCTTCTTCAATACTGAATGCCATCATCTCCAATATGCTCGGGCAGGAAGGCACCGGCGGATTGTTCGCGTTTCTCCTCAGCATGTGTGTACAAACGCTGGTCAGTATCGGGACGGTCTCGTTCGCGCTCAAGGCGAACGATGCCGTTGAGAGCGTCGTCATTGCCGACCTGTGGCGGCCGCAATTTTTCCTCAACTACCTTGTCATGAGCGTTCTCTTTTTCGTGCTTGCAATGATAGGTCTCGTACTCCTCATCGTGCCGGGCGTTATCGTGTTGCTCACGTTCTACTTCGCCGGCTACGTTGTCGTTGACCGTGCGCAGGGTCCCATCGCCGCGATGAAAGAAAGCATGCGCATCACCAAGGGACACCGGTGGGAAATTCTAATATTCTTGCTTCTCGTACTTCTCCTGAATATTCTCGGAGCGATAGCACTCGTCGTCGGGCTGTTCGTGACGGTGCCCGTCACTCTCATCGCGGCCGCGCACGCGTACCGCGCTCTTGAACGCGCAGTGGGCGAGGTCACTCAGGTTTCCGTATAAGTGACCGCATGTCGAAAGTCATTATTTATACGGATGGGGGAGCAAGAGGCAACCCGGGGCCCGCCGGCGCAGGCATCGTTATCGTTGACGGGAAGAACATAATCGAACACAAGAAATATCTCGGTGACCATCAGACGAATAATTGGGCGGAGTACGAAGCGGTCGCGCTCGCACTGCACGAAGCAAAAAAGCACGGCCTCGCAGGTCGGGCTATTGAAGTGCGCATGGACAGCAAACTGGTGGTAGAGCAAATTCTGGGGAATTGGAAAATAAAAGAGCCGACACTGAAACCGCAAGCGGCAAAAGTCCGCGCTCTGCTTTCGGCTGATTTTCCGAAATACCATTTCGTACACATTCCGCGCGAGGAGAACGGCGAAGCGGACAGGCTTGTCAACGAGGCGCTCGATGCCGCATAATGCGGCTTCATATGGGAGGACGCATCACAGGGCACTTGATAGGATTCCGCGACTTCGTCCGTGAACAGGGCGTGATGGGGCTCGCCATCGGTTTCATCCTCGGTACCGCGGTGTCAAAAGTCGTTACCTCATTCGTGGAGAATGTTCTGAATCCCGTTATCGGCCTCGTGCTCGGCTCGACCGACAGCATTGCACTGTGGTCTCTCGGTCCGGTAAAGCTCGGAGCGTTCATTACCGCCGCCGTCGACTTCCTCATCATCGCGCTCGTGGTATATGCACTCTTCCGCGTGCTTGGCTTGGAGAAAATTGAAATAAAGAAATTGTAGGCGAATGCGGGAATCTGCTACGCTGGCTCGTATGGGCGCGCGTGTCGTGGCAACGATAGTCGGCGGGTTCCTCGCGGGTGTTTTCACACGCTCATTTGTGCCGCTTACACCGGCTGACGCGGCGTTCTTCCTTCTCCTCGGAGCCACTGCGGCTCTTTTTATTTTTGTCGACAGGTCAAAGCTGCCACACCTTACCGTGCTCGCGATAGCGTGCGTAGCTTTCGCGGGCGGTGTGATGAGAATGGAGAGTGCCCTGCAAACGGGGGACCCGTACGTGAACGCGAAGCTTGATTCCAACGTGACGATAGAAGGCTTTGTATCAGCGGAGCCGGATGTGCGCGACAACAGTGTGCGACTTACTGTGGACATGACCGCGCTCGTCGCCACAGGCACTACAACGGTACACGGGAAAATATTGGTTGTTGCGCCCGCGCATACGGACGTCCGGTACGGCGACGGCATCCGTGCGAGCGGCGTTTTGGGACTGCCGGAGGTGTTTGATACGGGTGCGGGGAGGCAATTCGATTATCCGATGTTCCTCGCTAAAGACGGGATTTTATACCAGCTCTCATTCGCGAAAATCTCTGCGACCGGTGCGAACAACGGAAATCCTGTTCAAGCCGCCGCTATTGCCGTGAAGCGCGCGTATATATCGGGGCTTGGTTCGGTCTTGTCCGAGCCGGAGGCGGGGCTTGCGGGCGGCATCACGGTCGGTGACAAACGTTCCATCGGGCCAGAATTGTCAAAAGACTTCCAACGCGTCTCGCTTATTCACATGGTGGTGCTCTCCGGCTACAACATAACGGTCGTAATGAACTCCGTGCGGTGGTTTCTCCGGCTGCTTCCGCATTCAATTCAGTACGGCGGCATCGGCGCGGCCGTTCTCTTTTTCGTCCTTATGTCCGGCGGCGCGGCGAGTGCCGTGCGCGCCGGAGCGATGGCACTCATCGCGGTGTTCGCCCGAGCGACGGGGCGCGTGTATCTCGCGGGAAGGATTTTGGGAGTCGTCGCGTTTGCGATGGTGCTCTACAATCCATTCACGCTCGCGTTTGACCCGAGTTTTCAACTCTCAGCACTCGCGACACTCGGACTTATACTTTTTACTCCGTTTTTTTCCGCACACCTCGGGTGGCTCACCGAGCGGTTCGGTCTGCGAGAGATACTGGCTTCCACACTCGCGACACAGCTCGCCGTCTTGCCTTTGCTTTTGTATCAGAACGGTAACCTCTCGCTCGTCTCGATTCCCGCCAACCTGCTCGCGCTTGTGCCCGTCCCACTCGCGATGCTTGCGTCGTTCGTCGCGGCACTCGGCGGCATGTTTTTCGGTTCGTACGCCGTACTTCTCGCCCTACCCGCATCTATGCTACTTGCATACATTATCGGCGTCGCGCGGTTGTTTGCCGCGCTTCCGTTCGCCTCGGTATCGGTGCCCGCGTTCAGCGTGTGGTGGGTCTTCGCCGCGTACGGGGTTCTCACCGTGGTGTACGCGATAATTGCAAGGAGGAACGCAAAACAAAGCGGCCCCGCCGAGGGCGGGGCCGCTGTCTGAGCGCAAAGAAGACGTTACATCATCGGTGAGGCGGGAGCCGCACCGCGACCCTTCCACCACCCGACGAGAACCGCAGGAATCACCCAGTAGCCGAGCAAGACGGCGGTAGACCAGTTGGCGAGGAACGGCCAGAAGTTGGGCAGTACGCCGGCGACAGAGGATAGAGAGCCTGTCTGTGCGAGCACGCCCGCGACGCCTGTCACGAATGCGGTCGCAATCGCGACGAGAAATCCGACGACACCGAATACGACGGCTGCGTTGAGCCCGCGCGCGCCCTGCCACCATGTGAGGATTGCTACCACGATGACCGCCAGAACGACGAACGAGATGTACTGCGGCGTCAGGACTCCGCCTCCGGTCGAAGCCGGAACGAGTGCGACGACGGCCGCGACCACGGTATTAATCAAGTAATTCCCCAAAAATGCGACTAAAATAGATCGTTCGACGTTCATAAATATGCGGCTATTCGTATAATGGCTTCAGTATACTACCTTTGCAGGTCCGCAAACCGCTTGTCCACACATAAAGAATGAGCCGCCGAGGTGTCCCGGCGGCTCAGTAGTAGGTTCCTTGGCCAACGAACTATGTAGCGAGTGGTGGCTGTCAGGCAGTGCGGATGTAGTCCCGCAGTGCCTCACCTTCACGCTCGATTTCCTCGACGCGTTGCTTCACAATGTCGCCGATCGAAACGATACCGGCGACGCGGGCGTTCACCAGAACCGGCAGGTGGCGGAACTTGCCCTCGGTCATTCGCTCCATGAGGTCGGCAACGGTGTCGTTCTCGGTGCAGGTCTCGACATTCGGAGTCATAAAGTACCTGACCTCTTTTTCGAGCGCTCCGGCCCCATGCTCGGCGAGCGCCCGTACGATGTCGCGTTCGGACAGAATGCCCGCGAGGCCGCCGCGTGCGATGAAGACGACCAGTGCACCGATGCGGTGCTTGGCCAGAAGCTGAACGGCTGCCGACAGCGGCTCGGTCCGCTCGACGCCGATTACGTCACGGCCTTTCACGGCGAGGATGGTTTTAACGTTCATGTTCCCTCCAGAAACAAATCTGCAGTGTTAGCCTTGCAGAGCGGCAAGGTTGCTCCGGTATGGAGCGCTTACGCTATCAACCGCTTGAACACTACTGCCCGTGAGCGCCCTCGGTCAAGCCTGTACGTTTTCAAACCGTTTCTCTATCACACCCCAATTCAAGTTTTTGAAAAACGCGTCGATGTACTTGCCCTTGCCCGCGGCGCCGTAATCGAGGAGATATGCGTGCTCCCACACGTCGAGCGCGAGAATGACGGGGAGTGTGACGAAATGGCCTTGGTGCTGTTCGCCCGCAAAGCCGGCTTGGAACTCCTTCCCGACGGGGTCAAAGTAGAGTATCGCCCAGCCGGGGCCCCGCATACTGCCGATGGCCTTGAAATACTCTACGAAATATCCGCGGTACTCCTTTTCAAACGCCTGTGCCAATGCGCTGGTTGGCGCGAGGGCGGTCGGACCTCCTTCGAACTGTCCGAAATACAACTCGTGCAGACGCATGCCGTCGAATTCAAAAGATTTGCGGCGTATCAGCTCCCCGAGAGCTAGGGCGTGTTTTTCGGTATTCTCGTGAGCGTACTCGACCAACTTTGCGGCAATTGCATTAAAATTTTTCACATAGCCTTCGTACAAGCCGATGTGTTGTTTGACTGACTCGTCTGAAATACCGTCGAGCGTCGGGAGGGTGAATTTCTTTGCTTCGTACATACGTTAGGTTCTAGGGACTAGGTTCTAGGGGCTAGTAAATTCAGGATACGAGCAATTATATCACCGCGGTTCATGAAGGTAGAATGATGGAATGCGAAAAAGCGTGCAGGTGAAAGGTGCGGCGATACTGGTCCTTCTCGCACTCACGCTCTGCATTTGGTACGCGGCACTGCAAGAAGACCGTCGCGGAGCGCTTACGGTCTCGTTCCTCGATGTCGGGCAGGGTGACTCCATTTTTATACAAGCGCCGAGCGGGCGGCAGGTACTTATCGACGGAGGTTCGAGCGCAAGCGTGCTCCGCAGTCTCTCGCGTGTGAGTCCGTGGTACGACCGTTCAATAGATGTAGTCATCCCGACTCACCCCGATCAGGACCACATCGGCGGACTCATCGATGTCCTCGCGCGCTACCGGGTGGACACGGTCATTCATTCGAGCGTGCAGGGTGACACAAAAACGTTCGCGGCGTTTACTGCGGCTGTCACCGAAGAACATGCGCGGGACGTGGTCGGGAAGCGCGGGCAGGTCGTTGATTTGGGCAAGGGAGCGTACCTTGAAATACTTTCTCCCGACCGCGACGTGCCGCGCGTGGACACCAACGACGGTTGTGTCGTCGCGCGGCTTGTGTACGGCACGACCGCGTTCATGCTCTCGTGCGACGCGCCGCAATCTATTGAAAATTATCTCGTGGCGCTTGCCTCGACCCCGCTCGGCACAAGCGGCGGGTCGCTTCGTGCAAATGTGCTGAAGGCCGGACATCACGGCTCCAAGACTTCCTCATCGCCGCTTTTCCTCGGCTATGTTGCTCCTGAATACGGAGTGTTCTCCCGTGGCTGTAACAACAAGTACGGACACCCTGCGGCCGAAACTGTCGCTACATTTGCGCGATTCGGTATTCCGACTTTTGACACGTGCACAGACGGCACGGTTACTTTTGTGTCGGACGGGAAAACTGTGCGGAAGAAGTGATATTCCTTGTTCGCGCGGCCGCAGAAATAAGGAATATGAATGCATGTAAATAATGTTCGCCTAAGGGGTCGAACACGAGTTCGGTGGGTCAGTGGGTTAGACGAGACCTGCTTTTTTGAGGGTCACCAAATCTAATTCACCAAACCCGCCTTCTTGAGAGTCAAAAATGCTCCACGCTTTTTCATTGTTTTGAGGCCCTTTGCGGAGACGCGGATGGTGATTTTCTTGCCAAGTTCGGGGATGAAAAGAGTCTTTGTCTGGAGGTTCACCTGGCGGCGGCGCTTGCCGGTCGGATTGAATTTGGTCGCACGCACGCGGTTGGAATACCCCCCGCCGACCTGGGAACTCTTACCGGTTATTTCGCATACACGTGCCATATGTCGGCGCATACTACACGGATTGCGGCATTTCCGCAAACCAACCACGGTATATAATCAGGGCATGGGAATCGAAGACTCCGGTACGCCGAAAAATCCGTGGGGGCGGGGAGATGAGCGCGCAAAGGAATTAGGACCCGACGTAGTGAAAGAAATCCGGGAAGAGCTCCTGAACCGATATTCGCAGAATAAGAGGGTCCAAGGAGTGGAGGGGACCGTGACGAGCAGTTTTTCGGACCGGCTGCGCGACGTGGGCGGAGATCCGGATAGAATGGTGCGTAAGCAATTCGTCACATCATTGAAGGCGGCCGGCGGTCACTTCGAGTATACGTTCCCGTTGACCGAGGAGGGTCTCATTCCGCGGTCGTACTTCGTTTCCGAGAAAAGCGAGCAATCTATGTTGGCGGTCTGTTCGACGGCTACGGGCAAAAATGCGGACGGAGTAATCGTCGGATGGCATCCGAACGACCTCATGACTGCGGCACAGAAAATAATGGAGGAGTTTCCCGAGGTGAGATTTAATTTCGTTCTCCAACCGAAAACATTCTCGTACACCGCCGAATACGAAGAAAAAAAGGAGGGGTGATATAGTTGCAGCACTATGGGAATCGACAGCATCTTCCTCATTGCGGTCATAATCTTTTCCGTCATCATCCACGAGGTGATGCACGGGGTTGCCGCCGATTACCTCGGCGACAAAACGGCGCGCTACGCCGGCCGCCTCACGCTCAACCCCATTCCGCATATCGACCTGTTCGGTTCCATTATTCTGCCGGTGCTTCTCGCTCTGTCCAATTCGCCGTTTTTCTTCGGGTGGGCGAAGCCGGTGCCCTACAATCCGTACAACCTGCGTCCCGGGCGCTTCAGCGAGGCAATCGTCGCAGGCGCGGGTCCCGCATCCAATATAGCGATAGCGCTTATCGGCGGTCTCCTCGTCCGTTTGAATATTTTCTCCGGGGCAAACGACATCATTTTCATCATCGTTGTCGTCAACGTGATGCTGTTCGCCTTCAATCTGATACCCATCCCGCCACTCGACGGCTCCAAAGTGCTTGAAGCGTTATTGCCGCGCTCACTGCAATACGGCTATGCAAACTGGCGCGCGAGCATGGAGCGCAACCCGATGCTCGGTATGGGCGTCATTCTTCTTATTGTATTTCTTGCAGGCAGCACCTTCGGTAGCTTCGTCTATGCGCTTGCATCGGCGATTGCGGGGACCTGAGTAGAAGTGACAGGATTCCTATCCACGCAAGCCGCTCGACAGCCAGCCGAGCCGTGTCATGCTGTAGGTATTATCCTAGGGCAATTTCTCCATGCTTAAGAAAATCGCATTCGGTTCGGTCGGCATCCTCTTCCTCGTCGCTCCGCTCCTTACGCATGCGACCTCCCCCGTCTTGTGTGCGGACGGTCAGACGGCACCCAATCACTCGGACGGACGTTGCCCCGAATGGACCGACGACTACGGCACTTCTTCCGGCGGCTACTGCCCGGACCTCTCGATTACGTTTTCTCGAGGAGCCACAGACGCAAGAACTAACGGTCAGGTGTCGGAACTGCAGAGATTCCTCACTGACTACTACGACATCAACCAGAACATCGTCGTCGGTGTCTTCGGCCCCGTAACTCAGAGATACGTTATACGTTTCCAGAGGGAGCAAGGCCTTCCCACGTTCGGCATCGTCGGTTCCATGACTCGTGCGAGAATCGCGAGCGTGTGTGGCGGCAGCCAATATTTCTCCGCATCGCCGACATCCGGGGCTGCTCCACTTGCGGTGACGTTCAGCACGAACATCTTCGGACAAGGCGGGCAAGAATACACAATAGAGTACGGCGACGGATCTTCAGCGAAGGCGAACTACTGCTACTCGCCGCTCGATTTGTGTCAACAGCCGGGCATCAACACTCACACGTACACAACGGCCGGAACATTTACCGCCATACTAAAAAGGGTGGTAGGCGTGCGGGAGGTGCAGAGCGGGGATACAAATATCTATGAAGTGGTCGGCACCGTGACGATTACGGTGGGCGGCACAGGCGCAGGTGCGCCGTCAATAAACGGAATCGACGCGCCGGCCACTCTTTCGGTCGGGCAGACGGGAACGTGGACAGTTCACGCGTCCGTACCGAACGGCCCCAACACACAACTTCGCTACTCGGTCATTTGGGGCGATGAAGGCGTGTACGACCAGATAAGGGAGTACGCGAACGGCGGTGCGGCGACCCTGCAGACATCCGCGATATTCACGCACACGTATGCGACGGCGGGCACCTATCGCCCGACGTTTACGGTGAGTAACGACGCGGGTAGTGCGCAGACGAGCGCGAGCATTGTCGTCGGTAAGGACACATCACAGCTGAATTGCCCGCAGTACATGGCGCCGCTGTGCAGTGCAAACGAAACGCTCGTCGGAGGCGGTTATGGCACGGATGGTTGCCAACTCTCTCCGCGGTGCGTGTCGAATACTACGGGTACTACGGTGTCATCAGGGTCACTCTCCGCCTCGCCGGCCTCGGGTGATGCACCGCTCACGGTCACTTTTTCGGGCGTCGGTAGCAACCTGTCGTTCGGCGATGACGGACCGGTACTCATTGCAGACGGGGGCACGACCCTCGGAACCGTGACGCATCTGTATCTCAGTTCGGGCACGTACACGGCGACGAGCGACGGAAAGTCCGTGAATATCAAGGTGAATGCCCGCAAAGGAACCACTCGCGAGGAACTGTTCGCCCCGAGTTCGTGCGTATACAACAATCGGACGTACGTGTCCGGCACCTCGGCCGACGTACCCACCAAGACCTGCACGATGCGCGGCACGTCGTTCTACGGAGCTCTCTGCGAAAAGCTCGCACTGATGGGAATTCAGGCGAGCGTCACGCCTCAGCGATACACATGCCAAAGCGGCCAGTGGATAGATTCGAACAACATACCGTTCGAGGGCGACTTGCTCGGTGCGACTTCTTGCATGGCATCAGGCGGTATGACGGTCGCGAACGGGCAGCTGATAGTGCAGGGAAGTTCGGCGGCGGCATGGATGTTCGATCAACAGAACAATACATACGCGAAACGTATACCGACCATGAAATGCGACAACGGCACCTGGCTCGACTGCGACGCATACGGCAAAAACTGCACCTAGGGGTCACTCACGACACAGACCACAACCCCCCGGTTATTCGCGGTAGCGGGTCATAAAAATATACGCGCCTCCACGTCAAAGTGGAGGCGCGATGCGTGCTCGTGTACGGTCAGCCGGACACAGCGGAGCTCATTCGTGTTCGGATATCAGCAGGCCGATCCGCTTCAGGGAAACGATGCCATGCTGGTCATGGGGATTCTTTTCCACGATGGTCGCTCCCGTCGTCACAATCTGGTCCAGAATCCACGCGGGACCTTTGGCGGCTCGTTCATAGTGAAAAGTCGCCACGAGCCTTTCGTTGGGCGGAAGGGCATTGGCCGAGTAGTTGAGGCCCTCCGAACCCATCGTCACATTTATCTGCAATTGTCTTTTCGTGCGGGTCACGGATTTCTCCTCCGGTGCGATATCTGCGGACGCCGCCCGAAATCTATACGATTCCTTGCGTTCACGCAACACAAGTAGTACACTCGCGTAGCTCCCGTTGGGAGTTTTCATTTGCAATGTCTACAATAAATCAGCTCACGCGGAAAGGCCGCACCAAGAAGACGTGGCGCACGAAGACCATCGCGCTGTCGCGCGGTTTCAACACGCTTGAGAACCGGCCATCTTTTTACCCCGCACCCTTCAAGCGCGGTGTCTGCACGCGCGTCACCACGAAGACGCCCCGCAAACCGAACTCCGCCATCCGTAAAATCGCCCGTGTGCGCCTCACCAACGGCATGGAAATCACCGCGTACATTCCCGGCGAAGGTCACAATCTGCAGGAGCACTCTGTCGTCTTGGTACGCGGCGGTCGCGTGAAGGACATCGGATTGCGCTACACCATCGTCCGCGGCAAGCTCGACACCGCGGGCATCGAGAAGCGCCGCAGGGGACGCTCTCTTTATGGCGCAAAGCGCCCTAAAGGAGCTAAGTAACCAAATCCCAAGCACCAAATCCCAAACAAAATTTAAACTTCAAAATTAAAAAACCCAAACCATGAGACGCCCAGTCAAAAACAGAAAACAACCGCAGCCGGACGAAGTGTACGGCTCTTTCAAGGTGGCGAAGCTCATCAACTACGTGATGGAACGCGGCAAGAAAGACACGGCGAGAAAAATCGTTTACAAAATGATGGACGAACTCAAGAAAGAGGGCGACCCCGTCGCGATACTTGAAGACGCGCTCGAGAAGGCGAGCCCCAACGTGGAAGTGCGCTCACGTCGCGTGGGTGGCGCCAACTATCAGGTGCCGCGCGAGGTGAATCCCAACAGAAAGCTCGCGCTCGGTATGCGCTGGATAGTGGAAGCCGCCGAAGGTACCAAGGGTAAGCCGATGCACGAATCGCTTCTTGCGGAAATCCAAGCGGCACACAAAGGCGAAGGCGTCGCCGTCACCAAAAAAGAGACCACTCATAGGATGGCAGAAGCCAACAAAGCCTTCGCCCACTTCGCGTGGTAATTCAATATAATAGCGAACGCGGGCGGGAAGAAATATCCCGTCCGCGTTTTTCGTTGATGGCTTGTCAGGCCGCAATCTTGGGTAACACGGCGACCATCAAGTTCATCGCCCTGAAGATGGGCTCGCCGTCACGAGAGACATATCCGTCTCCTGCGGCAATCCACTTTCGCGTGCTGCCGCCCCTTATGAGGCGTTTGATGACGACATCGTACGTTACGAGGTGGTGCTCGGGCAGAACCTCTCCCGAAAACTTGACCTCACCGACCCCGATGGCGCGACCTTTGCCGCGAGCGCCGCTGATGACGGTAAAAAAGCCAAGCAGCTGCCAGAGAGCGTCGAGTCCGAGACAGCCGGGCATCACCGGATCATCCTTGAAATGCTCGTCGAAAAACCACAGCGTAGGGTTGATCTTGAGCGTTGCTCGGATAAATCCGAGGCCGAACTGCCCGCCGTGCGGTTGGGCGTCAACAATGCTGTCGAACATCAGCATCTTGCCTCGCGGAAGCATGGGCAGACCAGCGGCAAATGTTCCGTTTCCGCACGCGACCAGCTCATAGCGGTTGAACGTTGATTTCCAGGGCATTGTTGCGGACCCCGGAAAGTTGGCACTTTCAAGCGGCAAGAGAGAGCTCATCGTTTTTCTCCGTGGTGGAAGTTTGAACAGCGGTTGGTTCACAGGACTCAACCGGAAACCTGTCGAGATTTATATCGTACCGACCTGCATGTGTCGAGAATCCGCAGTAGGCGACTCACTGTATTTTTCGGGTTTTTGACGTAGCATGCACGCATGACTGAAGTGAAAATCGGCGGAGGCTGGAAGGAGAAACTCTCCCGCGAGTTTGAGCAGGACTACTTCAAAAATCTCACGCAATTCGTACGCGAGCAGTACTTGAAAACGACGGTGTACCCCGCTCCGAAAAATATTTTCCGCGCATTTGACGAGTGCCCGTTCGAGTCGGTGAAGGTCGTCATACTCGGGCAGGACCCGTACCACGGGGCGGGGCAGGCCAATGGCCTGTGCTTTGCGGTCAACTCGGGCGTCGCGACGCCGCCGTCGCTCCAGAATATTTTCAAGGAGCTCGAATCGGACCTCGGGCACGCGGTGAGTCGCGACGCCGACCTTTCGCGCTGGGCCACGCAGGGAGTTCTCTTGTTGAACGCGACGCTCACGGTGGGTGCCGGCGCTGCGGGCTCGCACCAGGGGAAGGGGTGGGAGCAATTTACCGATGCGGCGATAAAAAATCTTGCTGACCTGCGCGAGCACCTCGTATTCATACTGTGGGGCAATTACGCCAAACAAAAAGGCGCGCACATCGACCGCGCCAAGCATCTCGTGCTCGAGAGCCCGCACCCGTCGCCATTTTCGGCCAACAACGGATTCTTCGGTTGCAGGCATTTTTCAAAAGCCAACGCGTATCTTGTGGAGCGTGGCGAGAAACCGATTGAATGGTAGGGCGCCTTCACGCATGGGAGTAGCCTTGGAAATATTGACATTTCTTTACAAAGTGGTATCGTTATAGCACTCTGCGGCATACCGCCAAAGAGAGCAACTGTCATAGGAGAAAATGACAATGCAGAACAAGTTCATTCAAAGAATCTTTCAGCTCGTGTGGCTGGCCTTGCCTGTGGCACTGCCGGTAGCGGCGCTTTATGGCGTTTCCGAACTGCGGGCGACCGCGGTTTGGCAAATGCCGGGCGCCGACATCGTCCAAGTGACGCAGACCAACTGGCTGTTGACCGCGTGTATGGCGGCCGCCGTTATCTGGCTGGTCTCCGTCATCGTGGTCGCGGCAAGCAAGCGCGTCGGCATCGGTACTTTGCAGTTCGTCTGCGTCGTGCCGGCTCTTGTCGCGTTCGGCCTGCTCGCCGCCGCTTTGCGCTTCGGGCTCGATTCGATGCAGTGGGGCTACAACATCGCCCTCGCCGCGTCGATTCTCGCTGCGGTCGTCACCGTTATCGTGGCGATTCCAAGCGTCAACGCCCATCCGCGCGTTCCGGCACCGGCGAAGAAGGTCGAGGTCTCTGCCGAGACAAAGACCGCGGCTCCGGCCGTGTCTGCGATCAGGCAGGAACCAAGGCCGACTTTCGCGAAGGCTCCCGCTCAGGAGCCCAAGCCCGCGCCGGCCAAGGTCGCACCTGCGGCTTCGGAGCAAAAGCCGGCCAAGGAGTTGAAGGAAGTTTCGGTCGCCGTAGTGGCGGCCGCATCGCCGGGACAGGAAGAGCGTCCTGCTCGGCTCAACTGAACGGTCACGGCTGACCGTTCGGTAACTCCGGTACCCGTTGGGGCACACAGCAATGTAGTATCTCAACGGGTATCACTTTCTATACGGTTCAGCGTTCGTTTGCAGACCGCCGAAGTTGCATTTTCAATAATTTCCTATACATTACTGGGACGCCTTCGGGCGTTTTCATTTTAGATGTATGGCACGTGACTATCCTTTAGAGAAGGTCCGCAACTTCGGCATCATTGCGCACATTGACGCGGGTAAAACGACCACGTCGGAGCGCATTCTTTTCTACACCGGCGAGAGCCACAAGATAGGCGAGGTGCACGAGGGCGACACCGTGACCGACTGGATGGAACAGGAGCGCGAGCGCGGCATCACCATCACCGCCGCCGCCATCACGTGTTTCTGGAACCCGAGCTACATGGGCTCCGACATTTCGCAAAAAGTCCGTTTCAACATCATCGATACTCCCGGCCACATCGACTTCACATCCGAAGTGAAGCGCTCAATGCGCGTCCTAGACGGCGCGGTCGTCGTCTTTGACGGCGTTGCCGGAGTGGAGCCGCAATCCGAGACCAACTGGCGCTACGCCGAGGAGGCAAATGTCCCGCGCGTCTGCTACATCAACAAGCTCGACCGCACGGGCGCCAGCTTCGAAAAATCCTACGCGAGCATTTTGGACAGACTCTCCACAAAGGCCGTGCGGATGCAAATCCCCATCGGGCTCGAAGGAGATTTTGAGGGCGTCGTCGATTTGCTCACGATGAAGGCCTACCACTTCGAAGGAGAGAAGGGGGAGAAGGTGGTCGCGGGCGACGTGCCCGAAAATCTCAAAGCGGACGCGCAGAAATACCGTCAGGAACTCATTGAGCGCATCGTCGAGAACGACGACGCGGTGATGAGCGACTTTCTGGACGGCAAGGAAATCCCTGTCGCGACACTGAAAGCGACCATGCGCAAAGGCGTTATCGCCAATAAAATTTTTCCCGTGCTCACCGGCTCGTCTCTGAAGAATAAGGGCGTACAGCTCGTACTTGATGCGGTCGTGGATTACCTCCCGTGCCCGAAGGACATGCCGGAATCAAAAGGCATCAATACGGATACCGGTGCGGAAGAAACGCGCCCCGCATCGGATGAAGCGCCGTTCGCGGCACTTGTTTTCAAAATACAGACCGACCCGTTCGTCGGGCAACTTTCGTTCTTCCGCGTGTACTCGGGTACCTTCGCCGCGGGGGATACGGTCTACAATTCCGCCAACAACAAGAAAGAACGCGTCGGACGCATCGTGCGCTTGCAGGCAGACAAGCGCGAAGACGTGAAGACGGTGTACGCCGGAGAGATTGCCGCCGCGGTCGGCATGAAAGAAGTGAAAATCGGTCACACGCTCTGCGACGTCGAGCACCCGATCGCGCTCGAATCCATCGTGTTCCCCGAACCGGTCGTTTCCATGCGCATTGAACCCAACACAAAAGTCGACCAGGAGAAAATGGGCATGGCGCTCTCGAAACTCTCCGACGAAGACCCGACGTTCCGCATCAAGTCGGACCCCGAAACCGGCGAGACCATCGTGTCGGGCATGGGTGAGCTCCACTTGGAGATTATCGTCGACCGCATGAAGCGTGAATTCGGCGTGGAGGCATCGACCGGCAAGCCGCAGGTCGCATTCCGCGAGACCATTCAGGGCACGGCCGACGTTGAGTACAAGCACATCAAGCAGACGGGCGGTCGCGGCCAGTACGGCCACGTGAAAATCCGCGTGAAGCCGATGGAACCAGTCGACCCGGACAAGAAAGTGAAGAACAACGTCGAGCGCGAAGACCATTTTGAATTCATCAACAACATTAAAGGCGGTGTCATCCCACAGGAATACATCCAGCCGGTGAAGAAGGGATTGAAAGAGGCGATGGACCGCGGCGTCTTGGCCGGCTTTCCGGTCGTCGACGTATCCGTGGACCTCTACGACGGCTCGTATCACGATGTGGACTCGTCCGAAATCGCATTCAAACTCGCCGCCATCAATGCCATGCAAGAAGCGATGCAGAAAGCGCGCCCCGTCATCCTTGAGCCGATAATGAAATTGGAAGTCGTCATGCCCGAGAAATTCATGGGCGACGTGACGGGCATGATCAACAGCAAACGCGGCGCTATCGAGGCGATGGGCGAGCGCGGACAAGCGCGTGTCATTACCGCCAAGGTCCCGCTCTCCGAACTCTTCGGCTTCACCACTCAGCTTCGCTCACTCACCGAAGGCCGCGGCGTCCCCAACCTAGAATTCAGCCACTACGCCATCGTGCCCCGCAACGTGCAGGAAGATATTATCGCGAGCCGCAAGTAAACAAAGTGAAGCGCCCCGGTGCCGTCATGGCACCGGGGCGCATTGCGCGCGCGCGGCGAGCGCTTTGAGGCGTTTCTTCGCCTCGCAGATAGATGTCGGAACGGTTACGCACTTTACGGTCTTTCCGTGCTTCCTTTCGGAAGCGGGACCGTACCGCGCAATCTTTTCGCTGGCCGCCGTGTCCCATGCGTGGACTGCGTTGACGACGTCCAAGACACTGAACGACGCGCAGCATTCCTGAACTCCTTCTTTATCGATAACATTCAGGAATTCACGCAACACGTACGCGCGTCTCGGGCGATGCGCTGCGATGCGCATGAAATTCGCGACGAGCAATTTGAGCGACCCCTCCGACATCCCCAGCTCAGAGATGGGGAGGCGGAGCGCTTCGACAGAAAGTCCGTATGGGATTTTCGCCATGGCTTACCTCTGCTGATTCTGACCTGCCGAGTACTATTCACTGTTTCTGTGACCAAGTCAACCGGCAAGTTTTATATCCCCATAATCTGAACTGGCGCTAGTGAGCGGGGCGTATACCCCATGAGATAAAACTCCGACACAGTGCATAACGAAAATCCTCGCGCTATCTCACGGGGTATACCCCATGAGATAAAACTCCGACACAGTGCATAACGAATATCTCCCTGCTATCTCACGGGGTATACTGCGGCTATTACTCCGCTCATGCATCCCCATGCTTAAAAAAATCGCGTTCGCCGGCGTCGGAGTCCTGTTACTCGCATCTCCACTCATCGCATCGGCGCAATCTGCGTGTCCTTCGCTTTCGTACGGTTCGTCGGGTCCGGCCGTGTTTGCGCTTCAGAACATTCTCTTTGACTCATACGGTAATTTTCCGGCCCCGACCGGCAACTTCAGGTCAATAACAGAGGCGGCGGTGAAGCAGTGGCAATGCGAACACGGTATCGTGTGCTCGGGCTCACCCGCAACGACCGGCTGGGGAGTGGTGGGGCCGAGGACTGCTCGAGCGATGGGTCTCTGCGATGCGACGAGCACGACGTCGCAGAACTCGGGCCAGTTTTCGCAGACATCATTTGAGGCTACGTCGGGCGGGGCGCAAAACGCTACGGCTGGCGCGGGGCAGACGACGTCGCAAAACATCGGTTCGAGCCAAGCTACAAACAGTGCGAACACGGGAACGAGTGGCACAGCAGCGAACACGACCGTCGGCGCGTTCGTCAACAGATACGTGGCCGACTCCGGCTCGGGTGTTTTTGGCACGAATAATGCTTCTGGTGCTTCGCTCGAAGCGGATATCGAACGGCTCTCGCCGCTGATTCAGTCGAGGCCCGCGGGCGGGGCGGCCCGCGCATCGGGGTCGTCCGTGGCAGGAAGTGTCTCCGCGCAAAGTGCCGCAACTCAAGCCGACGCACAGCTGCAAGCAGCGCAAGAGCGCGGACAAAAAATGCAACAGCTTGCGAAAATCAGCGCGAAAGCGTTCTTGCGCAACACGGTGTCCACCAAAGTGCGGAGCGAGCTTCCGTCCGCAGTACGGGCTCAAATAGAGTCAAAGGTAGTCGTGACGGGGAAAATGGAGGTGCTTCACATCGACGATTTTTCTAACACGCATAACAGCAGATTCGACTACCACGTGCGCGCCGGTGGCAAGCGGCTCGCTTTCTACCCTGCAGGAAAAGCACCCGCGCTCTCATCCGGTTCCACGGTGCGCATCAACGGATATCAGTTGGGTCAGACCCTCGTAGCCAACGGTTCCGGAGACGGTATCGCGGTCATCACTGAGGCAGAGCCGGAATCAGTCGGTGTACAGAAAACACTCGTCATTCCGGTTACAACCGGGGGAGCTTCGTCGCTGCCGTCATCGCAGGAAATGAAAAACACGATTTTCTCAGGGGGTTTTGAGAAGTATTTCGAGGAGCAATCGTACGGCAAAGTTTCTTTCACCGGCGATGTCACCGACTGGGTAGTGGTTCCGACCATGTTCGATTGCTACGGCTCTGGTGGTCTCACGAGTCTCGACGACCAGCCCGTAAAGGCGCACCTGCTTCAGCGCGGCATAGACCTCTCTCAGTACGGAAGGGTAGTGTTCGTGGGCAATGGTGCGGGCGGCGGCTGTTCCATCATCGGGAAGATGGACGGAACCTTTAACGGCGGGTCGTATCGTTATTCTTTGAGCTGGATAGGCTGGCCCAACTCCGGATACCACATGGACGGGAGTGAGATGTCGGGTTTTGACTCGGTACTTGCGCACGAGTTGGGTCACGGGCTGGGGGTCGCACATGCAAATTCTTGGGAGTGTTCTGGTCCCTCACTGGACAACAATTGCCGACACCAGGAATACGGCAATAACTTCGACATAATGGGGACGGGCTTCTACGGGGGGCACTTCAATGCGTTTTATAAAGAGCTGCTCGGATGGCTGACTCCTTCGTCGGAAGTCCAAATCACGCAGTCGGGGAATTACTCGCTCGCGCCGCTCGAGAATACGAGCGGCGTCCGTGCAGGCATCATCACGAATCCGGCGACGCCGTCCGCCGACCCGCTCTATCTGGAATATCGCCAGCCACTCGGATTCGACAGTCTCCTCCCGCTTGCTTCGGCAGGAATACACTTGAATCAGGTCATCGCGATGCCGTCGCAACTCCCGTTCACGCGGCTCATCTATGCGAATTTGGGTAACACGACGAACACGGCTCAGCCGGCGCTCATGCCGGGCGGCTCCTTTTCGTGGGGGAGTCACGGTATCAGCATCGGCTCACTCACGACGACACCGTCGTCCGCGGCATTCAGCGTGAATCTGACCGCGCCGCCTTGCATCCGGGTCGGCCTCACGCCGATGAATGAGGAAAACCGCTTGCGCGTAAGTCCCGGTAGCACCGGTTACCTCCAATTTCTGCTCCAAAATGACGATACGGTGGCATGTGCGGCGAGCACCGTTTCCATCACATCATCTATAAGTAATTCATTGGGTTGGCATATTTCCCAATACCCGAGCGAGCCGTTCATGCTGTACCCCGGAGAGTCCACGTACGTCACGGTCGTCTTCGGCGTGCCGTTTGATGTTACGCTCGGCGACCACACGCTTTCTGTGTCGATAACTGACACGACGAACGGGCGGGTATCTACCGTTGAACGTGCAATCACGATGGTTGCGCCCCCGAACATACAAAGCGTCGAACCGGCGAGCGGAAGTGCGGGGAGCGCCGTGATGTTGCGTGGCTCCGGATTTGCCACGATGCCCGACTCCAATCTCGTTGTCATGCAAAGTAGTGACATGTACGCAAACGTAAGCAACATCAATGCGAGTCCGGACGGGAAGAGCCTGTCATTTATTTTCCCGACGAGCATGTTCAACATCTATGCAGAAGCCTCTGCCGCTACGCCACCCGGAACGTACTCGGTTACTGTGCAGAGGAGTAACGGAGCGACGTCGAACACGGTCTCATTCGAAGTCACGTCAAGTACCGGAGTACCGTCGGAACCAAGCGGTCGCACCGCTTCCTGCAGCACTGATGGTACCCACGCGACGCTCTCATGGAATCCGGTTTCCGGCGCGACGTTGTATCCCGTGCGCGTGGACGACCCTGCACTCACCTGCACCGGTCCGCTCATGAACAGTCCCGGCAACGGCGGCTGTGTGTCGCCGACGGAATATGTGAACGACTCTCTCACGAGCGCGAGCACATCCGTGACGTTGAACATTACCCCATTCACTACCTACGGCTGGTGGGTGCATGCATACAACGCGAACGGTTGGAGTACGCCCACGAAACAGTCGTTCTCGTGTTTCGGATTACCGATAGCAGTAGACCTCAAAGTAAATGATTCCGACGGGCCGGTGACGATAGCGCTCGGCGACTCGGTCGTATGGTCATGGACGTCACGAAATGTTAGCTCATGCGTCTTGAGCTGGACCGGCCCAACTTCGGGCTCACTGAATGAACCCACCACAGGTAGCCTAACGACTTCACCCAATCCCGTCGGTGCCTACGTGATGACGATGACCTGCAGAACGCCGAGCGGCTCCAACGTTTCCGACTCAGTCAATCTCACGGTAACCGATACGCCGACAATTCCAAGACAGCCGCGCATGCAGGCGGTTGCCTGCAGTACAGACGGTACGCAGGCGACGCTCTCATGGGAAACATCCGCCGGAGCCACCTCATATCCGGTGCGCTACAGCGGAAGCGGTCTCACGTGTCCCACAAGCGGAGGCTGGTGGAGCGCGAGTGCGGGCGAGTGCGACCTCGATTCATTCACCGGCACATCGGTCACCGTACCCGTCACTCCCGGCGTCACCTACCGCTGGTGGGTGCATGGCGTAAATGCGAACGGCTGGAGTCCGGGCACTCCCGTTTCGTTCAGCTGTCCTTCGAATCCTCTACCGCCCCCGCCCACCGGTCTCACCGCTTCCTGCAACGGCGGCACGTCAGCGACACTCACGTGGACGCGCGGTGCGGGAAGCGTGTACTCGTTCCCGCGCATTGCCGGCTCGCCGCAGACATCGCAATCAACATGCCCCCCCGGCTACTCATGGGCAAGTCCGACGTCGTGCTACCAAGACAACATCACGACAAGCTCAATTACGTATCCGGTCCAAGCGGGCACCACCTACCAGTGGTGGGTGCACAACAGCGCCGCACTGCCCAACGCCACGTGGTCAAACGTAAGTGCGCAAACATACGGCACGGATTTTACGTGTTCTGCGGGTGCCGTTCAATCAGCTGGTACAGTTACGACTGGTACAGTCACGACGGTTCCGCCCGCGCCATCAGGCCTCACTGCCGCCTGCAACGGCGGAACGTCGGTGACACTCACATGGACACGCGGTACAGGAGCCGCAGCTTCATACCCGCGCATTGCGGGAACGGGCCAATCCTCGTGTCCTTCCGGATGGTCGTGGGCAAGTCCGACTTCGTGTTTCCAAGACGGTATCTCCGCCACGTCGGTCACTTTCCCGGTAACCGAGGGAAGGACCTACAGTTGGTGGGTGCACGACAGCGCCCAACCGACGGGAGACTGGTCGCAGATCAGTCCGCAGACCTACGGGACGGACTTTACGTGCTCGAGCCCTGTTGTCTCCAACGTCCCGACCGGCCTCACCGCAGTCTGCACCGATAGCACGCACGCGGTGCTTTCGTGGAACCCGGTCTCCGGCGCCGGACAATACCCGGTACGGGTGGACGATCCGAACACATCCACGTGCGACGAATCAACGGTCTCGGGACCCAACGCATGGTGTCCGGCGCCGACCGACTACGCGAACGAAACCGGCGTCTCTCCGCTCACCATTACTGTTCAATCCGGCATCGCGTACCGCTGGTGGATACACACACTGACCAACGGCGCCTGGTCAGACGCCGCGATAGGCTACTTCACGTGTGACAGGACCGCGCCGGCGAACACGGCGAACTCACGAACGCTTTCACAGCTTGCGAGCGCCCTCAACGCGATTATCGCTATCTTGAATTCCCTGAAGTAACATTTCAGGTGTGAGGTAGAGAAGCGGCCGCGTAAGACCGGCCGCTTTTGTCGCGTGTTTTGGAGCGTTTCCGCTATCCCCACGAACCG
>Ga0209542_10007196_pt1 | contig 21276 bp, 18 predicted proteins | sample RifCSPhighO2_01_FD_184028 | JGI IMG/M metagenome (GOLD analysis project Ga0209542, IMG submission 184028) | Soil microbial communities from Rifle, Colorado - Rifle CSP2_plank highO2_0.1 (SPAdes) (version 2) | ecosystem: Environmental > Terrestrial > Deep subsurface > Rock core/Sediment ... | reverse complement strand
CAACACAGGGACCGATATTAATTGAAGTAATACTTGATCCAATGCAGCCATTTTATCCCAGGGTTACATCAGAAAGAAAACCGGACGGAAGATTAGTTTCTAAACCTCTTGAAGATATGTATCCGTTTTTGGACAGAAATGAGTTTAAAAAAGAAATGATTATAAAACCAGTCGAAGATTAATGTGATGCATCCAATTATTGAAGAAGATATTAAAAGCATAGTTTCGGAAATTCGAAAAGATATATTTCAGTTAGAAGGTAAAAATATATTAATAACTGGTGCTTCTGGCATGCTTCCCAGCTATCTGGTACACACAGTAATCTATTTAAATGCGCATTTATTTAAAAAACCGGCACAGCTATATTTAGTAATAAGAAATAACCTAAAATTTGGAAAAAATAAAAATATTCATTACGTTAAAATGGATATATCTAAAAAATCACCTAAAATAAAAAATATCCACTATGTAATTCATGCAGCTTCTAAAGCTGCGCCAAAACTTTATAGAGATAACAAGATAGATACTTTAAATACTAACATTTTGGGATTGTATAATCTTTTATCTATTTGTAATAAAAATTTAAAAAGTTTTCTTTTTTTTAGCTCTGGAGAAATTTACGGAAATCCATCTGAAAATATTAATGTTGATGAAAATTATAAAGGGATTACAGACCATTTAAATGAGAGATCCTGTTATGTTGAAGGGAAAAAGGCAGCTGAAACTATTTGCATGAATTACTTTTGGGAGAAAAATCTTCCGGTAAAGATTGTAAGGATATTTCATACGTTTGGACCAGGGCTCAATTTAAACGACGGTCGTGTTTTCAGTGATTTTATAAATTTTGGTTTAGAAAATAAAAACATAACAATAAAAGGATGTCCAAATATGAAAAGAGCTCTTTTATATGTTGGAGATGCAACTATTATGTTTTTAAAAATACTTTTATCGGATAAAAATGGCGAAGTTTATAATATTGGAAGTGATAAGAATATTGTTTCAGTTAATAAATTCGCAGAAATAGTATGTAAATGTTTTAATAAGCATTATAAGAATAAAATAAGAGTAATTATAGATAATAAAAATACAATGGAATATTATAAAAATGCAGTGAAAATTATTAAACCTAATATTGATAAATTTATAAAAGATTTTAATTATAAGCCAAACACTGGAATTGAGAAAGCAGTTATGAATACAATAACATATTACTTAAGCTCTTCAGAAGATTAATTTATAATGTTTTTGCTATGTTTAACATGTCTCCAAAAACTTTGTACATTGTGCGAAGGTTTTTTAAAAAGTCATCTAGAGGTTTCGCATGTTATAATACATGGAGGAATTTACTATGAATAAAATAAAAAATTATTATGCACTAGAAAGAAAAGCAAGAGAGATTCGAAATATTATTTTAGAAATGATAGTCTCTGCTAAGGCTTCTCATATTGCATCTTCGTATTCAATAGTTGAAATATTGGTTTACCTTTATGATAAATTTTTAAATATAAATCCAGAAAATCCATTGGATCCAGACAGAGACCGTTTTATATTGAGTAAAGGGTGGGGAGTCTCAGCGCTCTATACAACTTTGGCTCAAAAAAAGTTTTTTGATAAAAAATTACTTAAAACACATTGCAAAGATGGGAGTAAACTGATTGGTATTGCAACACGCAATGGAATACCAGGTATAGAAGCAACCACAGGATCAATGGGGCATGGGTTGCCTATTGGTGTTGGTATCGCGCTTGCAGCGAAATTACAAAATTTACACTATCGAGTTTTTGTACTTATTAGCGATGGGGAATGTGATGAAGGTTCTACATGGGAAGCAATATTACAAGCAGGGCATCATAAACTTGATAACTTAACCGTCATTGTTGATTATAATAAATGGCAAAGTTTCGGTCGAGTTAAAGATATTTTAGATCTCGAACCATTCGTCAAAAAATGGCAAGCATTTAAGTGGTCTGCAACAGAAATTGATGGACATGATTTCCCCCAAATTGCAACTGCTTTTTCAAAATTACCTTTTGAAAAAGAAAAACCGACTGTTATTATTGCACATACTGTTAAAGGCAAGGGAGTCTCCGTTTTAGAAAATCGCAATGAATGGCATTATAAAACACCTACGCAATTTGAAATAGAGATTGCATTGAAAGAGTTATCACAATGAGAGCTGCTTTTTTACAAACCTTACTCAATATAATGCGTGTTGATAAAAATGTCATTACCCTTACCGCTGATATGGGATTTTCCATATTTGAAGATATGCAAAAAGAATTCCCGAAGCAATTTATAAATACTGGTGTTACAGAGCAAAGCAGTATTGGTTTAGCAACCGGTCTTGCGTTATCCGGATACACAGTCTATTTTTACGCACAAGCACCTTTTGCAACTATGCGCTGTTTTGAACAGATTCGGCTTGACGTCGCGTATAACAATGTAAATGTAAAAATTGTTGGTACAGCGTCTGGATTTAGCTCAAACCAACTTGGGGTAAGCCATTTTTCTTTAGAAGATATTGCTTTAATGCGATTATTGCCGAATATGACAGTTTTTTCGCCGGGAGATCCTTTGGAATCTGAATGGGCAACAAGGACTGCGTACGAAATTTCAGGTCCTGTGTATATTCGTTTAACAAAAGATGGAAGTCCTATTATACATGAGGTAAAAGTAAAACAGTCATTTATACTGGGAAAAGGTATTGAAATAACGAAAGGTTCTGATTTTACTTTATTTGTAAGCGGAAGCTTACTACCAATGGCAAAACAGATTGTTACTAATTTAGCTCTAAAAAAGTTAAACGGAACATGTATTTCGCTTCCTGTAGTAAAACCAATAGATAGGAAACTCATTCTTAAAAAAGCTAAAGAAACAAGATATCTATTTACTCTTGAAGAACATAGTATTATTGGAGGTTTAGGAAGTGCAGTTGCAGAAGTGCTAGCAGAATCACACATCTCCGTTTTTTTTCATAGATTTGGAGTACCCGATAAATTTACTTCTATAACAGGATCACAGCAGTATTTATTAAATTATAATGGATTATCTGCTGAGAAAATTGGAAAATCAATTTTAGATTTTATTGTAAAATGAAAAATAAACTACATGCTTTAATTACACAGATTTATAAAGACAAATTTCTAGAAAAAGAATTTATTCCCGGAGAATCTAGTGTACCCGTATCTGGAAAAGTGTTTGATGAAAACGAATTACTTTCTGGTGTAGAAGCGGTTTTAGATGGGTGGTGGACGGAAGGCAGATTTGCTAAAGAGTTTGAGAAAAATTTTTCCAGGTACCTTAATGTTCGATATGTAACATTGGTTAATTCCGGATCATCCGCAAACCTTGTTGCCTTATCGGCACTTACATCAGAAATATTAAAAGAAAGAGCATTAAGGCCGGGGGACGAGGTTATAACTACGGCTGTTGGGTTTCCTACGACTGTAAATCCGATAATACAAAATAAATGCGTACCTGTTTTTGTTGATGTTGATACTTCTACTCATAATGTAATACCTAGTCAGCTAGAAAAAGCAGTAACCAAAAAAACAAAAGCTGTTGTTCTTGCGCATACCTTAGGGAATCCGTTTAATTTAAAAGAAGTTTTAAGAATTGTAGAAAAGCATAATTTATGGCTAATTGAGGACTGTTGCGATGCTTTGGGTTCAACATATAATAATAAGTTAGCTGGCACCTTTGGAGATATTGCTACTTTTTCATTTTATCCTGCTCACCAGATAACCATGGGAGAAGGAGGAGCGATTATTACCAACAACCCTTTTCTTCATAGATCAATAAGGCAATTTAGAGATTGGGGTAGGGATTGCTGGTGTAATACAGGACAGGATGATACCTGCGGAAAAAGATTTATGTGGAAAATTGGGGAAGTGCCCTTAGGTTATGATCATAAATATATTTATTCTCAGATTGGTTATAACTTAAAGTTGACTGACTTTCAGGCAGCTATTGGGGTTGCCCAATTAAAAAAATTGCCTAAATTTATTTTAAAAAGAAAAGCTAATTTTATTAAGCTTTATAAAGGACTTAAAAAATATGAAAAGTATTTTATTCTGCCTGAAAAGCAAAATATATCTGACCCTTGTTGGTTTGGCTTTATGATTGTAATTGCCAATAAAGCACCTTTTACGCGTTTGGATATTGTTAAATTTCTGGAATCAAAAAAAATAGCAACCCGTAGCTTATTTGCCGGGAATATTCTTAAACACCCCGGATATAAAAACATAAAAAAAAGAGTTATCGGTAATCTAAAAAATTCTGATATAATAATGAACAATGGATTTTGGATTGGTGTATATCCGGGTATTACTGACGAAATGATTAAATATATTCTAATGCAATTTCAAAACTTCCTATCTAAATATGAATAAAAAAGAAAAATTAAAACTAAGTATTTGTATGCCTACCTATAATGGATCAGATACCATTGCTGCAACTCTAAAAAGTATATTGGTACAAAATTATCAAAACTTCGAAATTATTGTAAATGATGATGGGTCAACTGACCATACGGAAAAAGTGGTGAAATCTTTTAAAGATAAACGCATAAAATTTTCTAGAAATAAAAAAAATTTGGGATATGGAGATAATCTAAATACGTTTAAATCAAAAATTACCGGAGACATTATGATTTTTATGGCCCAAGATGATCTTTTGTTAAAAGATGCCCTGTTAAAGATTGCTAATGGGTTTTTAGTAGATGATGATATTGGTATAGTGGCCCGTCCATTTTACCAGTTCGAACATGATCCGACAATTCCTGTACGGTATTGGCCGCCTCCGAGTACAAAAAAAGATACGATAATAACGATTAATGATAAAAAAGAATTAATAGAAGCAGTTATACGTTCTGCATACCTTATATCCTGTATATGTTTGCGGGTAAAGTTTATTGATAGGCCATTTACCAGCCATGTATTTACGTCTCAATCATATCCATATTGGTCAATTTTTAAAAAACATAAAGTTTTGTTTTTAAAAGATTATATTGTTGCTGTTGGAATTTATGAGAGCCAGTGCCGGTATAAACCAAGCATTTATGAACCGTCCCCCGTTGCTACATGGGTGGAGTTGTTTAACATAATCTTGCCGGAAAAAAAGTATGATAAAGTACGGAAAATTTGCCAGGATTATGTTGCACAAAATTATGTGGGGCTTGTTCAGATTAAAAATTGGGCAAGGACACAAGATTTACTGGAAGAAATATATATGCATGTTAAATATCGAAAAGCGAGTTTAATCGACAAAAGATTTTGGATATATACTCTTATTTGTCTTTTTACACCAAGTATAATTCTCCGAAAAGCTGTTGACATGTATAAAAGCAGAATATTATCCAAATCTGTTTCTACTAAAGTTCATATAGAATTAGCAAAATAATAGTATGTCAAACGCAAAAGAAGTATTTGGTCCTTTTTTAAATGGTATTTTTTATCTATATACATGGTTTGTTACAAGGAAATTTAAACATGTAGGAAATGATTGTAGTATACGACCGGTGTTAAATACAACACATCCTGAAAATATTTCTTTAGGGAATGATGTTTCTATTGGTATTTTATCCTGGATTGCCACAAATACAACCCTTCATAAAGAACCGAAACTTATTATTGGTAACAGAGTGCATATCGGTGCGTATGCAGTTATTACTGCAGCCAATGAAATACGCATTGGTAATAATGTATTAATGTCAGAAAGAGTGACAATACTGGATCACATTCATGATTATACTGATAATACGAAAGCAGTTATTGATCAACCAATAGTGAGTAAAGGGAAAATTATAATAGAGGATGATTGCTTTATTGGTATAAATAGTGCAATTATAGGGGGAGTAAAAATAGGGAAGCATGTAGTGATTGGAGCAAACTCTGTTGTTACTCACGATATTCCTGAATATTCAGTCGTTGCTGGGTCTCCAGCAAAAATAATTAAAAGATATGATAAAAAACGCAAGATTTGGATTCGAGTATAAAATTTATGAATAAAAAGTCTCTAAAATTTGAGGAAGCATATTTTAAAGGAAACAAAAGTACTTATACAACGCATTATGATTACAAAGCGGGAAATAATGCTATGGTATATAAAGAAAGAGCATTGGAAATTTTACAAAAGTATGTTCCTAAAAATGCAAAAGTTTTAGATGCAGGATGTGCGTTTGGAAATTTACTTGCATTACTTGATAAAAATAATTTTACGACATATGGTATCGATATTTCCAGGTATGCGCTTAATCAAGCAAAAAAAATAACAAAAGCGCAACTAATTTTAGGAGATTTAAATAAGAAATTGCCATATAAGGACAACTTTTTTGATGCTGTATTTGTGCTCGATGTTATCGAACATCTAGAATCCCCTTCTCAATTTCTTCTTGAAATGCATAGAGTGCTGAAAAAAGGAGGAATTTTATTTGTCCAGACTCCGAATATCAATTCTATATTTGAAAGGTTTGCAAAAGAAAAATGGTTTGCTTATACGGACCAAACACATTTGTATCTTTTTAATAGGAAAAGTTTACGGTTTCTTCTTGAAAAATCAGGGTTTATTGTTTTGTATAATCAAACAATATCAGCTCCTTTCCCTTTTTTAATACGTTCTTTAGTAAAAAATACGGATATAGGAGGAAATTTATGGGTAGTCTCTCAAAAGGTGTAGAGAAAAAAAAGTCTCGGATAGGGGTTAATATACGTATATATGAAGAAAAACCATCTGGTATTCAAAACTTTATTCGCTTTCTCTTTACAGAATTAATAAAAACATATCCAGAGCATCAATTTATATTTTTTTCAACAGGTAAAAAGAAAATAGAGCAAACGGCAATATATATTACCAGTAATTCAATTATTATCTCTTTACTAAAGAAAATAAATCCATTATTAATAAATATTTTTTTTGATAATCTGTATATTCTTAAGCTTATTTGCAGACAAAAATTAGATATTTTTATTGGGTCAAGTTACATAGTGCCTCTGATAAAACCAAAGAATGTAAAATATATCGCGGTAATTTATGATCTTAGCTATTTAAACTATAAACATAATCCTTTTAATTTATATTTAAATCTGGTGATGTATATGAAGCTCTTTATACCTTTTATTTTAAAACGTGCAGATAGTATTGTTGTACCTTCTTTATACGTGAAACAAATGATCAAAAAAAAATATAATACAAATGACAATAAAATAGTGATAATTTATGGCGGACGAGATGAATATTTTTATAAGATTAAAGATGAGAAAAAATTTGAGACGTTAAGAAAGAGATATAATATATCTCGAGAATATTGCTTTACAAATACGACAAATATCGAAAGGAAAAATATCTATGGCCTTATTGATGCTTTTGTAAAAATTGATAAATATACTCAATACCAATTAATTATTACTGGATTATTATTAGAAGATAAAATTAAAGAATTAAAAGACTATATTAACCGTTTTGGTGTTGACAAAAAAATAAAATTTTTAGGTTTTGTACCAAAAGAAGATTTGCGTATTCTTTACTCTAATGCAAAAATTTTTATTTTCCCTTCATTTGAAGAAGGCTTTGGATTTCCAGTCTTAGAAGCTGTATCATGCGGGTGTCTTTCTATTTGTTCAAATACGGGATCTTTACCCGAAATAATAGGAAACAAAAAACTTCTTTTTAATCCAAGGGACATAAACAGTATTGTTCAAAAAATTAATGAAGTGCTCCTATTAAATCAATTTAACTACAACACAGAATTGGCAATTATACAAAAACATATAAAAAAATTTACATGGAAAAAAGCAGTAAAAGAATACAATTATTTATTTCAAAAAATGATGAATAAAAATATATGAAAAAATTAAAAATCTTAATTTACGATACAAATTTTGCAAAGCATATTACTAGGGATATTCTTATTATGAAAATAAAATATTGGCAGAAAAGTAACTGCAACATAACAATACTTTGTACAAAAGAAGGAGAAAAATATTATAAAACTATGTTGAAGAACATTACATATATTACCTTAAATTACACATATAAATTAAAAAGTATCTATTTGCTTCCTTGGGAATTTGTACAAGTTACATTCTATGCCTTATTTCATCTCAATTCAATAATAAATAAATTTGACATTATATACTCTCAGTCATCGATAATTGATTTTGTGCTTGTACCGTGGATAGCAAAATTTTTGGATAAAAAACTGAAGTGGTATGTGATAGTTGAAAACATAGTACCTCCTCCTCATAAACGGCCAGGCCCTTTTTTGCGAAACCTTATACCTTATATCGCTTTTCTTATCGGAGAGCAGTTATTAAGAAACGCGAATGGAATTTTTGTTGCATCAACACCATTATATGATTATTATAAAACTCGTAAATATAACGTGATTAGAATAGGGGAACATTATGGTATAGATCAAGATATATTTAAAGGATCAGTTTCAAAGAATTCTCCTCGGTTTGACGCGGTATATTGCGGAAGACTTCATGAAGCGAAAGGAGTGTTTGATCTTGTTGAAGTAGTAAGAGAAGTTGTAAGGGTGAAGAATGATTTTACGTTAGGTATAATGGGGGAGGGAGGAGAGAGTCTAAAAAAACGTCTTAAAGAAAAAATTGCTTCTTATGGATTGGAGGTAAATATTGTTTTCAATGGGTATGTTACAGGTAAGCGAAAGGGTGATATTCTTCGTAAAGCTGGATTTTTCTTATTTTTAAGTTATGATGAAGCTGGAAGCCATGCGATCCTTGAAGCGATTGCTTTAAATAAGCTAGTCGTAGCCTACAACTTACCTGTTTACCATTCGGTATATATAAAGAATATTACAAAAGGTCAAATAATTTTTTTCCAGCAGGGAGATTTTAAGGCAATCGCTGAGTATATTTTACAGTCACTTTATAAACATATTAAATTTGAAAATAATTTAGAAGATTACAAGTGGGACAAAATTCTCACAAAAGAATTACAAAGCATGGGAGGAGACGCGTCAAATTAAAGTGTTTTTTATAAAATATGAAGAAAGATCGTTACTTAGTAACTGGTGCCACTGGTTTCGTAGGTTCTAATCTTGTAAGGCAACTCGTAAAACAAAATAGCCATGTAAGCGTTATTGTAAGAAACAAAAGCTTAAACTTTCGCTTATTAGATATAGCATCGAAACTTCATGTTTATCAAGCTGATCTGACAAAACCAAGTCTAAATAATGTTATTGATCAAATAAAACCTACAATTATTTATCATTTGGCAGCATATGGTGTTCCTAACCATCAGTCTGATGTGAATCTTATGATTGATACCAATATAAAAGGAACTCTACATCTTATAAATGCTGTAAAACGTTATCCATTTAAAATTTTTGTTAATACAGGAACATTTTCAGAGTATGAAATAAAAGAAATGCCAATGAAAGAAACAGATATACTCAAACCAATTAATGATTATGGAGTTACAAAAGCAGCAGCTACATTATTTGCACAAAAAATGGCTATTCGAGAAAATTTACCTATTATTACATTTCGTTTATTTTACGCATACGGATGTTATGAAGTAAACAGATTTATTTCTAATACCATACTTGCGTCTCTTGAAAATAAAGAAGTCAAAGGAACTCAACCTGCTTTTGTTAGAGATTTTACTTATGTAGAAGATATTGTAGATGCTTATATTAAAACGAAAGGAGTTAAAATTGCTCCGGGAAGTGTTTTTAACATTGGGTCCGGTCAACAACATACTCTCAAAGAAGCTGCAAACATAATTCTTAAACTAACCAAAAGTAAATCAAAAGTATCTTGGGGGACTTTTTTTATGGATAGGCATTTGGAATCAAATAAGTTACAGGCAGATATAACTTTGGCGAAGGAAATACTTAAATGGAGGCCGAAATACACTTTAAATGCTGGATTAAAAAAAACTGTTGAATGGTTTCAAAGAAATAAAAAGTTATACAATAATGTTCAGTAATATGAAATTTATTAGTTTTTTTAATAGTCAAAAAGACACTTTAGAACGGCCGGCTGTTTTTGGTGAAGGAGATACATTATTTCGTTATAATTTTGCATCAAAGTATGCAAAAAATAAAAAAGTATTAGATATTGGAACCGGATATGGAGATGGAGCGCATTATTTTCTTTCGAAAGGTGCAAAGGAAGTTGTTGGTATAGATAACTCAAAAATGGCAATTGTGGAAGCGAAAAAAAAGTTTTCTCAAAAAGAGTCAGTTTTTGAAATTATGGATGCTCTGAAACTAAAATTTCCAAAAAATTGTTTTGACGTGGTGGCTGCTTTTGAAATTTTAGAACATTTACCTATTGAGAAACATAAAGTGTTTTTAGAAAATATTAAATCTGTTTTAAAAAAAGGCGGTCTTGTATTTTTGTCAACACCTAATAAGCTTATTAATTCTCCCAATACAGACAAGCCCAATAATCCATATCATATACACGAATTTACTGCAGAAGAGCTTAAAGCATTATTAAAAAAATATTTTTCAAAAATAGAAATAATGGGAATAAAAGCAATAAATAAAGAATATATCAAAGTTTATAATACACTGGGGAAATCATTTCGTTATAAGATATTACATGCTGTTGGTAAGTCTAAATTAGTTCGAGAATTAGCAGGCTTTATACCCAAAAAAACAAGAATTAAACTCACTGGCGAAAATTTATATCCAAATTTAACGATTCGTGATTTTAAAATGTACAGCAACAAAATAAAACGTGATGAGTGTCTAACGCTTATGGCAATAATGAGACAATAATTACTTATTAGTATCTTCAGCCACTTTATCTATTATTTATAATTCCTACAATAATTCCATTACCATTTAGATAAGGTTTATCGAATGAGTCAATATTGTTTTTATCCAACTTCAACTCTTTCCATAAATTATCTCTGGATACTCTCTTTAGGAAATATTGTTCATTCAGGTTTAATTTTTCATGAATAATAAGATTGTCCATATAAGGGTTATATCCTAACGGTACAGTAAAAATAATTTTACCATTACGGGACAACATACTTCTTAAATTATTTAAGGCTTGAATAATTTTCATTTTGTCTTTTTTGGGTTCGTCCCAACCGACATGTTCTAACGTAGAGATACTAACGATATAATCGTATTTTTTCTTTGGTTTGTATGTTAATATGTCCTCATTGATTACGGATGCTCCCTTTTCGTATTTATCAACTACGTCATGCTTAATTGGAAAATAATGAGATAAAACATTGCCGACTTCAAGTATTTTTATAGATTCTTTATCTTTAATAATATCCCAAATAATGGGGACTTCTACTCTTCTTTCATTTCTCCAGGTGTGATTATATGAATGGATAAAGTATTTGTATTTCTTATTTTTAAAGGTAAAGGTAGTAGATGATGTTTTTAGCGAATAATACTTACAAAACAGAATCTCATATAATCGGAACACGTTATATGGTATAAATGGTTCTAAATATTTTTTATATATTCTTATATACATTTTATCAATAGATACACATGATAGCATAACAAATATTATAGTGTCCATATAGAAACTCTGTTGACTATAGTTAATGCTTTTATTACAATCATTGTACATGAATGATCTTAAACTTGGATTTATTGGCTGCGGAGGTCATGCACAGTTATGCCTTTATCCTTCTCTTGCTGCATTAGGAATACGTTTACAAAGCGTCTGTGCGCTGCATTTGGAACATGCACAAGAAATCGCCATAAAATATGATATACCTCATGTTTATGATAATTATAAAACAATGCTTCAAAAAGAAAACTTAGATGCAGTATTTATCGCTGTATCAGGAGAGCAACATGTGCAGATCGTTCTTGATTGTTTAAAAGCTCATGTCCATGTTTTTGTCGAAAAACCAGTAGGATCAACTGTAGATGATGCAGTGCGTGTAGCTGATATGGCTAAAAAAGTAGGAAAACATGTTCAAGTAGGATATATGAAACGATTTTCTCCAATCTACCAAAAAGCCCGTTTGATGGTGAATGATCATAAAACCTTTGGCGCCCCGGTATCTTTTAATGCTATTTTTAATTATGGAATTTTTTGGATTTGCTACAAACGAACGCAATTTTTTCTCAATGCAGCGATTCATAATATTGACCTATTGAGATATTTCGTTGGAGAAATAACCGATATTCATTGTGTTAAGAAATTGGTAGCGGATGGGATTTCATATCAATTTAATTTTGCAAGCGATCAAAAGATTATCGGATCAATGGTTATTATGGGGCTACTACCATGGGCTCATCGTAAGGAAGAAATGACAATAACCGGGACAAAAGCATTTGTGACTATTTCAGAAAGTAATACAATTACATTTCATCCTACCTCGGGAACAAACAAAGTTTCACGGTGGCAAGTAACTGATAAGATAAAAAACCGGTTTAGCTCTGTGGATTCAACGAGTTCCGGAAATCTTCAACTATTTTATTTGTCAGGATATATTGATGAACTGAAGGAATTTGTGGAATCTGTAAAAAATAATAAAGCAACTATAAATACAGCTGAAGAGAATATTAAAACCATGAAGTTATATGAAAAAATTTTACCCTCTTTAGAGAAGATCAGCTGAGTAGGAAATTCTGCGCATTGCATTGCTTTTTGCAAATGGCCATGTTATATTCATTTGATGGTTAGTTATGATGAAAATCCTTGTTTATGACACTGCTTATGCACCCGCTGCCTTTGCTGTTAGAATACCTATCAGTATAAAAATAAAAGGTTGGCAAAAAAAAGGGGCAAAAGTAACATTAATTTGTTCCAGTGAAGCAAAAATATTTTATCAAGAAAGGCTGCCCGACATAGAGTATTTTACCTTTCCTTTTAAATGGAAACGTAAGACGCGCTTGACCGCATGTTTTGAGTTTATACGAGCTAACATTTTGATTTCCCCATATATTTATAAAATGAAAAACAAATTTGATATTGTATATTCTCATACGTCTACATTAGATATGATTTTTTTTGCCGTTATTCTAAGATTACTTGATCGAAAAGTGCGTTGGTTTTCTATTGTCGACAACATAGTTCCAAAGCCTGGGGATCGGCCAGGAAATTACTTCTTAAAAGTTATTCCTTACATAGCTTTTTTAATAAGCAACATGTTACTAAAAAAAACAGATGGGATATTTGTCGTGACTAATATGTTAAAAAAATATTATGAAAAGATGGGAATACGGGTAATCAAAACAGGAACCGGTTACGGTTTGGATATAGATTCTTTTAAGGGAGAAATTCCATCTAATACTCCTCATTTTAACGCGCTTTTTGGAGGAAGAATCCATCCGGCTAAAGGTATATTTGATTTAGTTAAGATTATAAAGGAAATAGTTAGGTATGATAAAAATTATACTTTAGGCATTATGGGAGAAGGAGAAGAATATATGAAAGAAAAACTAAAAAAACAAATAAAACGGAATCATCTCTCGAAGAATATTTTTTTGTTGGGACACAAAAATACAAAAGAACGATGGGATTTATACAGAAACTCTGATTTTTTCTTATTTCCCAGTTACGCCGAAGGATGTCCTCAAGTAGTTCTTGAGGCTTTTGCAGCAAATAAATTAGTTGTAGCATATGATTTGCCTGAATATCGCGATGCATTCAAAAAATACATAAGATGTGGCGAGTTGGTTATTTTTAAAAAGGGAAATACTGATAAAATAGCTAACTATATTTTAAGTATAAAAAGAAAGAAAGCACATTTTAATAATAAACTTTCTGATTTTAGCTGGGATAGTATTGTGAATAACGAATGGAAGAGTTTCTGCAACGCACCGAAATGAAAAAAATTACATGTTGGATTAAAAAAAATTATTTATTTTTATTACCACTTCTACCTATCATTATTTATATAATTTCTATTTGGAATGGAAATTATGATACTGGCGGAGATAATTGGGTACCATTAAATCCGCTTAACAATATCGAGAAATATTCGTATGTTTGGGAATTAGTCAATCGCGGTATGAGCGTATGGAGATATATGCTTTTTTTATGGCAGCTGCCGTTTTACTTATTCTCTCTTTTGAGTATTCCCCCATATGCGAGTATTAAAATATATATGGTTAGCATTATGATTATTGGTTTTATTTTTTCGTATTTATTTTTTATTACATTTTTCAAAAACACAAAATATAAAAGTAAAAAATTAGGAATCTTTTTTAGTTTTATATTTGTTTTAAGCGCTTCTTCTATTAATATTCTTCCAACTACAATCTTTCTGTCAGCCTTACCATTATGTGCATATTTGCTGATTAAATATTTAGATATCGGTAAAATTAGATATATAATCTTTTTTTCGTTAGCAATCAATTATTCTTATTTTGCACATCTTCCGCAGGCAAAGTATCTCTTTGTTCTTTTAGGAGAATTGTTTTTTGTTTTATTACTTTATAAACAAGTAAGAAGCATTAGCTTTAAACAGGTAGCTTTAAAGTTAATTAATCTTTCTGTTTTTACTCTTCTGTTGAATGCTTTTACCTTAACCCCTTTTTTATATGAGGCATTTAAATCTGGCGGTACCTATAGTTACCTTACCCAAAATGTTACCGTACTTAATGGAGATGCTGATTTGCACACTGCAACACTGCCATATATAACCCGTTTTTTTACTTCGTCTTTAGTAGGTGGAACTGGAAGCTTAGCGAGGTTTCTAGGTTCAGGATTGTTTTCATTCTGGACATTTTTCTTATGGATAATTGCATTCTTTTCCATATTTCTGGTTAAAAGCAGGAAAGAAAAAAATATAATTTATTTATGTATTTTAGGCTTTGTTTCGTTTATATTCTTAGCAAAAGGAGCTAATCCTCCGTTTGGTGAAATATATAAATTTTTACTCTTTAATGTACCCATATTTAAAGTATTTAGAACAACCTCAATGTCGGCGATTGGAGCAACGATCTTTTTTTCAATAATGTTAATAATATCTGTGTATTATATAGAGAAAAAAGTAAAGAGAATTTTACTTTTTATACTAGTTATTCATCTTATTGTTTTTGCTCCTATTTATTTTGGAGTAAGACTTATTATTTTCGAAGAAAAAGGGCAGATTAAGAAAGGAGTTTCTATTCCCAGTGAATATTATGAGATGGGAAATACACTGGATAATATCAAAGAAGATATAAAAATATTATCCCTGCCTCTTGATGACAGCTATACTTATAAAAACTGGCCATATATGGGGCAATCAATTATGGAGTGGATTACAAAAAAACCCTATATTCATGGTCAGATTTTAGGTTTTCCAGGATTTACAGATAATCTAGTTTTGCAGAGAATGGATAAAAGTGAAGCATGTTTCTGGACAGGTGTTAATAATATTGGTTATATTCTCAAGGAAAAAGATACCCAAATACCGGATTATTCTCTCTCCAGATTTAAATTTAATTTTTCCGTTTCTAGCGTTTCTGAAAATTCTTACTTTAAATTGGAAAAGGTAAATCCGAAGTGTTTTTTACCGCATATCTATGTTGCTACCGATGTTTTCTCATTTGAAGGAGAAAATAATAGTATCCCGAACGCTTCACGCTTTATAAAAGATAAACAGGATATAGTTATTGGTTTAGACAATCCTATTAACCAGAAGAAAGACCTGCAAACTGTTTCCCAAATTATTGAAGCCTATCCAAAAGAAATAAGCAGTTTAAGCGATAACGAGGTAACCAAAAAAATCTACAGCGATCTCTCCGGTTTGGATCCATTAAATTTTTGGACTTATTCATTTACCGTTACAACAGAAGGAAATTATCAGATGGTTATTGATGACCATGGACTTATCAGCGGAGAACCCGTCTTTTTAAGAAAAGGACCAAATATGGTAAAAATTCCCATATCAAGATCGAAAAATCTTATTGACAATAACTTATTAAACTTATTTATAAGCGATAACAACGCGGTAACTTTTTCACAAACACTAAAGGATTGGCAAGGGGATAATCTTTATTTATTTTCTTTGAAATATAAGCAAAGTTTTTCTTCAAATAAAATCGATATGTCTAGTAATATCCTGCTTACCCTGGATGAAATCGAAAGGCGTTATATTAAAAGTCCTCCTTATGTCGATTTAAATTTCTCAAAGTTTTCCCAGAAAATATCTCATCCAAGCTCCGGGGTTTATGAATATCAAGCCATTTTGAGAACTGAAATTAATGCGCAAGAGGCAAGCGTAACCTTAAAAAAACTTTCCGGGAATATAACTATCGAATCATTTAAAATAGAGAAAGTTATGCCGCCAAAAGTATTTTTTACCAAAATAATTGAGCAAAAAAAGAACCCTCCCGCCATACTTTCTCAAAAAATAAATCCAACGCGGTATATTGTAGATGTGAAAAATACAAAGGCACCATTCCATTTAGTATTCTCCGAATCATTTAGCGCGGATTGGAAGGCTTATATAAAAACATGTACGCAGTCATGCAATGTATTACAGGATTGGTTTCTTGAGTCAATTTCCGAAGAAAGACATTATATGGTTAACGGTTTTGCTAATGGATGGAATATTATTCCATCAGATAGTAAAAATAGAACAAATTATTCCATAGTGATCGAATATTTTCCTCAGCGATTTATGTATATTGGTGGTATAATATCATTTCTAACTTTAATAATCCTACTAATCTATTCTTTTATTAGAAAATTTATATAAATATATGAAGCAAGTATCGCCCAAGAAATATGATGTACAATATTGGGATAATTTTCCCTTTAGTTATAACCGTAAAGTCAAATTAAAAGATTTTGGAGATGTTGAGACAAGGATGTCCGAACTATTACAGTTAGAAAAAACTGATACCGTTGTTGATCTTGGATGTGGTACAGGTTTAGTGGCTTTTTTTCTATTACAAAAATATAACTGTAAAGTAATTGGGATAGATTATTCTAAGGATGCAATTAAAATTGCTCAAAATAATAAAAGACATTTTTTGAAAAATAATAAAATTAATCCGAAGAAAATTACTTTCTTAAATAAAACTAATGCAGAACTAACGATTTTTAAAAATATAAAAGCAGTTTATCTAAAAGATGTAATAGAACATCTCTATGACGAGGAGATAAATAAAATACTTGATACAATAAAGCAATGGAACAAGAATCCCATTTATCTTATTATACATACAGATAACAATCTATATCTTCAATATATTCGACCGTGGGAGGATATCATCAGTCTTTTTTTACATAAAACTACAAAAGAAAAAATAAATCAACGTAATAAAATTGAAAATGAAAGACATATAAATTTAATGACTGTGAATCAGGTCAAGAGAAAGTTATTAAAGTATGGATTTGTAACAGAAAAAGTTGAATATGCAATTTTAAGCTACGAAAAAATACAAACACAATTAAGAATTGGTCAAGTAAGACCCCTATTGCTAATTGTTTTCTTTTTTGCAAAACTATTATTTTTTTTAAGACCGAGTTTTTTTCTTTTAGCAAAGTTTAAAAAAAACTGAAAATTTGAAAATGAAAACATTAATAGAATTTGTTCGTAAATATTGGCTTTATTTAATTCCTGTTTTCCTTTTATTGATATTTGTTGGGTCAAGTTGGGATAGAAATTTTTATTTTGGTGGAGATTTAATATATCCTATAAATCCACAAAATAGTTTCATCAGGTCTCTATATCTATGGGAAGAACAAAATGGCGGAGGCACCTTTTTTAAATATATTCTTTTTCTTTGGCAGGGATTTTTTTATGTTCTTTCGCTTGTCCAAATCCCTATTGATATAATAATAAAAATTCTCATAATTACAATTTACTCTTTAGGTTTCATTTTTTCTTACCTAGTCTATAGAACCCTTTTTAAAGAATCAAATTGGGGTACTAAAAAATTTGCGTTAATTTTTGCGCTATTTTTTCTTTTTAATCCAGCTGCAATTCTTGTAGTAGTCGGTACCTGGGAACTTTATGCTGTTCCTATTTGCGCTTATTTTCTTGTTAAGTATCTTGATACAAAAAACATAATTTATATTATACCTTTTTCTTTTTTTCTTAATATGTCTTTTTTTCCAGGTTTTCCGCAGGCAAAACCATTTATTGTTTTTATTATTGCTCTGCTTTTTATTTTAGTTATATATTCTTTACTTCGTAATGTAAAAATAAAATCACTTATTTTACCTACGATTTTACTAGCTGTAATTACGTTTTTATTAAATGCATTTATTCTACTGCCTTTTATAAATGATGCGTTTGGAGATAAAGCTGTATATAAAAATTATACATCTTCGGTAATTACTTATAATGGAGATGCTGATTTATATTCTGCCGCGATTCCTTTTACTACGCGGTTCTATAATTCTAATCTCGCTGATAAGTATTCAGCTCTAGGTCATTTTCTGGTAAATCCACTTTTCATATTCTGGACTTTTTTTGTGCTATTTTTGGCTCTATTAAGTGTATTTCTTATTAAAGATAAAAAAGAGAAGCACATAGTATATATATGTCTATTTGCTTTTTTAGTTTTTATTTTTATCGCAAAAGGCGCAAATCCTCCATTTGGTGAAATATATAGATGGTCGCTGATCCATATTCCTATTGCTAAATTATTTAGAACTTCTTCTACTTCGATTATAGGTGCGGCAATTTTTTATACGTTCATGTTAACTATATCTATCTATTTTGTGTCAAGAAAATGGAAACCAGCTTTACCTATTATTGTTATATTAAATGTTATCATGCTTTATGGGATTTATCTTGGATTTAAATTAAATAATATTTACGTAGACCAAAAAGGGATATCAATACCAAAAGAATACTTTAAAATGGGAAATACACTGGATAATTTGAAAAAAGATGGGAAGGTTTTAATTTTACCATTCGATGATGGATATGTAACCAAAAACTGGTATTATATGGGGCAATCTTTGTTGCCCTGGATTACAAAAAAACATATAATAAACAACAATATTGGCATACCCAATAATATTGAAGCTCTCTCAGAAAATACAATTTGCGAAATCACATCATTATATAATATTTCACATCTTGTTAGGGAGAAAGACATTGGCGATAAAATAATTAAAAAAAATATTACATTTCCAGGAAGGAAAATATTAGGAAATCAGTATTTTGAATTATACGAAACGAATAATTCCTGTTTTCTTCCTCATTTTTACATCCCGCAAAATAAAATTTTCTTTAAAGGAAATCCAGGAGACATAATGTATCTTTCTTATTTACCTATATATAAAAACAAGAATTCTCTTATTTTCACTAATCCTAACTTAAATACAAAAAATCAGCAAGAAACTGAAGAAAAATTAATAAATATTGCTGATCATGTTGTGGTAGCAAATTCTTCTAGATCTGTTGATGCTTCTAAGTTAACAGGAGGTATTATACAAAAAACTCTAGGAGAGGGCGGACTTATAGATGATATTATTTATCCTTTTGTACGTGTAAGTCCTGACTCTATGTTTTATCCATTAATCTTGTGGAAGGAGAACAATTCGCTTAAAAATAAAAAACTTTTAAAAAGACAATTGTTAGATTTACAACTTTTGTATGCCTCAAAAAGAATTAAAGAAATTGGTATTTGGGGGGTAAAAAATAACTCCTGGCAAATTTCTCAAAGACACTTTAAGGAAGCTATGGAAAACGCAATTGAAATTGCTGCAGCTTCTGATGATAGTACAAATAATCTAGAGCTAGTCTATGAATATATACTTGGTTTTAATAAAAAGATTACAGAACTTAGCAAAACCAGGCCGTTTTGGGAAAAAAATAGAATTGATTCGTGGAATGTTATATTCTCTAGTTTGGAAACCGATACAGGAAAAAGATATCATTCTCCTGACTATGATAATTTATCTTATACTTTTCATATGCCCTCGTATGGAAACTACAAAGGATATATACTATTTGACCAGGGACAATCACTCAAAGAAAATAGCGTGGATTTACATGTATCTTTTAATAATAACCAAATTGCAACGTATTCTGCAAAAGAGATAGCGGATAAAAATATACTTGAGCTAGGCACGTTTGATATCAAAGCTAAAGAAAATAACATAGCGGTACGTGTTAATAATAAACAAAATATTATAGATAATTCAGGGTGGAATAGTGTTGAACCAATGCAATCGGTTATCGTAGATTCTAATGGAATTCTTTTTTCCCGCAATCTAAGATTGGAATCACGGGTAGTATCCAGAAACCCTGTTGTATATCAGGAAATAAATAAATGGATACCCGGGGCAACATATCTTTTGCGAATAAAACATAAAGAACAGGATGGAGGCATTTTACATTTACGAATACGGGAAAAGAAACAAATGTACAATAAAATCAATGATTCATGGTATACGAAAGAAGAGGATATCATTAATTATGATATAAATCCAAAAGCACAAAGTAGTGATTTCAAACTTTTAATAACAGCAGATAAAGAAGCCATTGGATCATCTATCTATTTGTCAGGGACAAATGAATCTGTTACTGTTGAAAGTGTTACATTAGAAAAAATAATAGTTCCTGACATTTTTTTTGTTGCTTCCAAAGACCAGGAGGATTCTGTTGTAAAACAACCAACAGTAAGTTTCACGAAGGAAAATCCCACAAAATATACTGTTAAAGTAGATAATCTTAAAAAACCAACTTTTCTTGTTTTTTCAGAAACTTTCAATAAGGAATGGAAATTATATGGAAAAGATAATATTTATCTTCCTGAAGCACAGCATTTTTTAGTAAATGGTTATGCAAATGCATGGTTAATAAATCCTCAAGATACAAATAATAATGGCTCGGGTCAGTTTACAATTGAATATATTCCTCAGAAATTTTTTTACATCGGCATAATAATTTCGATTGTTTCTATTTTTGTTTGCAGCGCTTATGGCATCTATAGATTTTTCAGAAAAAAAGGTATAATAAATAAAGCTTATTAAAAATATGTTGAAATTTCTTAAGAAAAATAAAATCCCAGTTCTTTGTACGGGCATTATTGCTTTATTTTTGCATGTTATTTTTTTTCAAAGTATAAATAGTCTTATGATACTGCCATTTCTATTTTATTGGATATTTATAGGAATCCTTTATAAATTAGAAGAGAAATATTTTTTTGGTATCGCAATATTCTTTTTAGTTCTTTCCGTCCCTCCATTTTTATTGGGACACATTGTGCTTGCAGAAAGACTAAGCGTGTGGGAGTTTTTGTTTTTGATATTAGGACTTTGGCAGTGGTTTGTTTTTGATATTATACTTCCAAAAATTAAAAAAATAGTATAATATTTGGCATGTTGTATATCTTTCTTCTTGTTCTTATAGGAATTA
>Ga0209542_10007195_pt1 | contig 21277 bp, 17 predicted proteins | sample RifCSPhighO2_01_FD_184028 | JGI IMG/M metagenome (GOLD analysis project Ga0209542, IMG submission 184028) | Soil microbial communities from Rifle, Colorado - Rifle CSP2_plank highO2_0.1 (SPAdes) (version 2) | ecosystem: Environmental > Terrestrial > Deep subsurface > Rock core/Sediment ... | reverse complement strand
CTTAACTGTCAGATGGATATCATCAACTTTTTTACTAGCTAATAGTTCAATAAACTCTTCAAAAGTAATAAAGTCGCATCGGATCTTCTCCCCCGGATCTAAGTCCTGCTCAGCGACTTTTTTACAACTCTTGGCGATATAAGTGTAAATTGTCCAACCTATCTTTGTGCCTGGTGAATATTCATCCCAAAGAATTAATTCTTTAGCCTCAAAACCGGTTTCTTCCAGAAGTTCCCTTTTAGCGGCCTCTTCGGGAAGTTCATTTTCTTCAACCCGCCCGCTGATTAAGCTTAAATATGGTTTATTCCGGTGGGGTTGCTCCTGTTCACAAATAATAATTTTATCGTCCTCGGTAACCGGAATTACTAAAACAGTATCCGGCCGGATGATTTTTTCAAAGGTATGGGTCGATCCGTCGTACATCTCCTGTTCCCATTGGTAAACATCAAAAATCATACCTTTAAAAACCCGCTTCGCTTGAGGAGGAAATTTTTGGTTCATTACTGTTCAGTATAGGAGATTATGGTTAATATTCATACGCGTATTAGGTGGTTTATCTTGTTGCCCTATCGTATAAATATTCCCAAGCCTGTAATGCTTGAACACCGGATCTGACGTCTAACATTGGGACACCCCGTACCCAATCCATCCTTAATGGCGAGTCATCTTTTAATGTGACATTCATAACTAGTCTGGCAGTGGCCTCAGCTATGATTAGAGTATGCCGTGATGTTGCAACCGATTGCCCACGATATCTTAAGATATTATCATCAGGATCAGGTCCTCCTTCAAAGCCGCTAATACCCTTGATCATACTTGCCTCTGCCGATCCAATATCCGGGCCTTGGGCTGTTTCAACCCTGGCACCATCTGCTGTATATGTAGACTTGGGAAATGTATATTCTCTAAAGAAAATCTGAAAACCTGTCTCTGGGCTCCAATGTCTTGTGTCTAAAGTAGCACCGCTATTTTTATTTAAGGGAGCATTGACCATGTATAAGTGTTGGGGTAAAGCATAAACCCTTCTATTTGTGGGTTTAACAACCACCTGGACTGCATCTGCCATATTTAAATCCGGATCATGAATAATCTCCTCAAACCCATGCCTTACGTAATCCAGTACTTCTGTAACGTAATTATTTTCGTCTATTCCTGGGATAACCCTTTCCAGTCGTACTCCTTCAGCTCTCAATCGGCGTCTAAGTACCGCATAATCATTAGGCAGTGTTATGACTGTATTAGCATCGTAAAATTCTGTCCTTGAGGGAAGAAGGCCGTCAGTTGGTTGCCTGTCCCGGAGTAGAGCTGCAACTAGGGGAAATCTTCCGGCATGAGTTTCCAATTCCCCGAGCTTAGCCATATCATCAGGATGTGCGGTTATTCTTTCTTGAGTTTTACCATCTGCATGCTTGAAGGTTATTTTTGCCCCTCCCTGGGTTACCACAAAAGTCTCTATACCGGCGGGAATGGCACCCAAAAAGAACTTGCCTTCGGGCTGGTCAGGGCCATTGGTAGTAGCAATAATCATTACGCCATACCTTTTCATTTCAGTAGCAAACCTAGCTAATCCTTCTTGAGCCCCTGGATAAAAATCATTGGTTTTAGGATTCATAATTACACCCATTACATCCCAAGCTGAAACTCCTCCTAAAGGCAAATGTCTGGAAGTAATATGTTTGTCCTGGAGGAGTCCGTTTAATACTCTTCTATCTGCTTGCTTTAAATGTTCGTAGCTCATAAATCCGATTATAGCAATCCAAACCTATAATTCAAGATATTTGTTAAAATTAAAAGCAAATTTATTTCTTAGCTGTATAGTCATCAACTTTAAAAGCCACACTGCGGTCGATATGATTATCATTAAATTCATATGAGGCATTAATCTTTTTGTGGGGGTTAAAAATATTCTTAGGATCAAAAATATCTTTCACCTGGCTGAAAAGGCCGGTAATTTTTGCTCCATACATTTTCTCCAGGTAAATTCCCCTGACCATCCCGTCGTTGTGTTCTGCCGCGATCGACCCTTTATACTCGATAACCAGGTCAAATACTTTACGGCTTAATTCGGGGATAATTTCAACGACAGTAGCATCGGAAAAATCCATCAGAGGAATGATATGAAAATTACCGTTGCCGATGTGGCCGGCTATTGTGTAGATAATTTTGCCTTTGTACTCGTTCAAAATTGCCCGGAGTTTAGGGAGAAATTGCGGCAGAACAGCCGGATTAACGACGATATCATCGATAAAAGGTGCAGTGCGCAATTTATTGCCGGAATGATGTCTTAAAACATTAAAACTGTTTCGCCTGATAATCCAATATTTTTCTTCATCGTTGGATAGAACTACCCTGGTATTTATCCTCATTGCGGCCAGTCCGGCTTGGGCTTTTCTGGCCTGCTCAACCGCGTCTTCGGGATTATCCGAAGTGAATTCGGCAATCAGGACCAATTTAGGAAGTTGCCCCATCAGCATTTCAACAAAAAAAGGGATAAATTTATAGTAAACAGCCATTCCGTGGATCTTTTTAAACTCTTTTTCAATATCGGGCAGGTATTTTAGGGATGTTTTGAGCGTGGCATCGTCAAAGCACTCGAATGATTCGGGGGTAAATTCAAGGACTTTACTCACAATTTGGTCCAAATCATCGAGATTGCCAAGTTCAATCTCAAGCATTGCTGTATATTGGTGAGGTTTAACCAGCTTAAACTCGATTTCAGTTACTATACCCAGTGTTCCCTGCGACCCGACAATTAATTTACTCATATCAAAAACAGTTCCGTTCCAGACTTTCCAAAGATAGTAGCCGGTTGAATTTTTGCTGGTTTTAGGTTCCGCCAGGCGGATTGCTTCCAGGTTGTTAAAAACAAGCTCTGAGATTTTTTTATAGAGGTTTCCTTCGAAATCATTTTGCCGACATTTTTTACTCAAAGCTTCTTTATCTAAAGGATAAAATTCATACTCATTACCGTCACTTAAGATTGTTTTAACTTTCGAAACGTATCTTTCAGTTTGACCATAAGAAAGGGATTTTTCGCCCGCCGAATTATTTCCGACCATCCCCCCGACGGTATTTAATTCCCTTGAAGATGTGTAGCAGGGCAAAAGAACTCCTTTTTTGAGGGTTTCTTTCTCAAAATCCCGGTAAAAAACACCCGGTTGGGCAGTAGCTGAATTTTCGCTGACCGAAATAATTTTATTGAAATATTTAGTCATATCCAGAATTAGTGAATCATTAATTGCTCCTCCCGACATACAAGTCCCGGCGGCTCTTGGGGTAAGCGAAAAACCGCTATTTTGGCTGCAAAAAGCGACCATCGAGCATATATCTTTAGAATCTTTGGGAAATACGACTAACTTGGGCGTTACTTTAAAAATCGAAGCATCTTTGGAGTAAGTTTCAAGCACCTCAGGGTCATCGATAGTCTCTCCGGCGATAAGGGGTCTGATTTGATCGGCCACACTCATGTTTTTATGGTAACAGCCGTGCTTTTTAATGTCCACCTTTTTGGGATTTTTGCCAATGCATGAATCCGATTAAGAAACCAAATCTTGAAAAGCATCTGACTTAAATCAGTTTTAACTGCGGATTCCAGAGGATTTCTACTCCGGCAGGAAGGACAAAATATCCAGAAAGTATGTCCTATAGGTTTGACTATTAACCCATAGTATGATATAGTATTCACTTCGGTTTGAGTCTAATACAGCTTGGCTTGTTTTCTCAAAAGCTAAGAATAGCCTCAAATCCAATAAAAATATGATACAAACTGCCCTTGTTTCACTACTTACAGCCTCAGTTCTAACAGTTTCGTCTGTTGCGCCTGAAATATCAGGCTCAGCCCAGCTCAAGCCTATATCCGAACAAGCTCAGCCCTTCGACTACGCTCAGGGCAAGACTGAGTTAGGCTCAAGATCGATGTCTTTGGATATGCGCTACGGGTATGATCTACCTGAAAACGTCTATAAAGACAATATTTTACTCAATTTAGCTTACCTTTCAGGAACGGTCAAATCAAAATCTGACATTAATTGGGACCAGTTGAAACAGCCTAAGTCTATAGAATTTAGCCTTGAACCGGGACAAAGGTTTGCGTACCATGGTTTAATTGATCCTAAGTATCAAGATAACGTTGCTCTGGCGGTCGATACTAACTTTGGTGCCGGAGACGGTTATAAATTCGAAGGTGGTTTATACGGCATGGGTGTCTGCCACTTAGCTTCGCTTATCCATTGGGCTGCCCTTGATGCCGGTTTGGAATCAATTGCGCCGTCAAACCATGATTTTTACCCGATTCCGGAGATTCCTAAAGAATATGGAGTAGCTGTTTATAACAGCCCTGACTCCCCTGCAGCTTCAGTCAGACAAAACTTATATATTAAAAACACTTTGGAGAGCAAAGTTACGTTCAAGTTTGATTTTGACGGCGACAATCTTCGGGTAAGTGTCCTCAAGTAATAGTATAATTTCTCCATGAAAATAGTCTCTAAGGAAGTAGACTCGGTTAATGAGTTCATTGATGCTATCCGGATTCGGGTGGATGTGTTTATCGTCGAACAGAAATGTCAGCCCGGCTGGGAGCCTGATGAACTGGATAAAGAATCCAGGCACTTTATTGCAATTGTTGATGGAAAAATCGTTTCAACACTACGGATAAGAAAAACTGCGCAGTCCGAGATCAAAATCGAAAGAATGGCGACAATAGAAGAGTATAGGGGTAAGAAAATTAGTAAAGGGCTTTTGGAGTTTGTGGTTAAAGAAATCAAAAAATCTCACCCCAAACGTATCTGGATGGAAGCGCAAGTCCAGGCTCAAAAATTTTATGAAGGTCTCGGTTTTAAAACTGTTTCAAAGTCCTATGATTTATGGAATACCGGAATATCTCATGTTACGATGGAGTATATGAATTGATGCTTATGAACCACAAAAGACATAAACCAAAATCTTCACGGGCAGGATGTTTGCTTTGTAAGCCTCATAAAGCATTAGGTAATAGCAAAAAAGCCGACTGTAGAATTAAACTAATAGGTTTTTTTTAGAATCAGAGACTGGTTTTGAGTATCCAGTCTACAAACCCTCAGACAGAACCATCAAAGCTTATAAACAGGCATTGAAAGATATAAAAGCCGGGAGATTTATTAAAATAGACAATATAGAAAAATTTTTTAATGAACTTTAATGTACGTTTACCCTAGTTCCAGGATTATCGGCACTTGCGCGCAGTGCGTTAACTCCCGGAGGCAAAACCGGCCCGGTCCATTCAAAAAGCTGGGCAACTTGCGCCAGTGGTGAGTTTACACAACCGTGACTCATGGGTTGGCCGAAGTTATTGTGCCAATATGCTCCGTGAATGGCATACCCCTGATAGAAAAACATATTATGCGGGACATTAGGCAAATAATAATAAGTTCCGAGTGACTTAGAACCCCCGCTCATAAGTTGGGCACGGGTTTTATACCAAATATTGAATTCTCCCTCGGGTGTCGGAGCCCATTTCCCGGAGGAAATTGGGAATTCAATAACCACAGTATCTCCTTCATAAGCGCGTAATCTTTGCTCATCCAGGGAAATATCAATCCATTTTTCTTGCCCGGCAGCATTAGTTGTTCCTAAAACCCGGCTGTCTTGGATCGGTGGGGTCATTAATGCTTGAGCTAAAGAAGTTTTCGGGTAATCAATTACCTCACCGTTGTAAAAAGCCAGGCTGGCAGTTTCATCAAAATTGCCTGTCTTGGATAGATTATTAGAATCGCAGCAAGACTTAGTAGTATCACCGGAAATTCCCAGCCTGTAGACCAGCTCCCGCTTGACAGGTAAATAATTAACCACGGCAAACAAAGCTACAACAATCAGAAATATGGGCAGATAACGCAGCATGTATCTATTGTTGGGTATGTTAAGATAAGAAGTCAATACTTCGGTTTAACTCAGCATTGATGCTGAGCTTGGTCGAATTTATCGGTAGTCCAGCTTAAAAAGGTTCCTGAAATACCGGATGTTTATCAAATAATGAAACTCCACTGGTTTTTTAAATTTCTTATTGTAACCGCCACGCTCATTTTTTTAGGTCTTAGTTTTTATTTTGGTTTACCAAGAGTTTTGCCTACCCAAAATGTTAAGGACAGCGAGGTTTACGGACTGATTTTATCCGACCAGGTTTGGAGCGGTGAGATCCGGGTTATTGGCGATATTTTTTCCCCAACCAATAGTACAGTTATAGTTTTACCCGGAACAAAAATAATAGTAGCCATAAAAGGTGATAAATCCAACATGGATTTTTTGCCCTGGCATAGAAAAAGCGGTATAAACACCGGGCCTTTTACTAAAGGAGTCAATCACAGTGAGCCTTTTTGGGATGAAGCCCAAAAAATCCAGATTCATCTTAATGAATTACGGGTTTTCGGCAATTTTGCCAGTCCGGTTAGCTTTAGTTCGGATTCGGATAATCCCAGTGCTTACGACTTTAATGTCTTAAGCATCAGAGGTGGCAGGATTAACAACGGAATTTTTTCCAATTACCGCCGGTTTGAGATAGGGGGGGATACGGTTATCTCAAATTCGGCCTTCAGGGATACCGGAGAGTGTTCTCTTTGTCTTTCCAGGGGCAAACCCCGGATAGAAAATAGCCGGTTTGAACGGAGCCTCCGGGAATCGGTTTGGGTCCAAAGGGCCAGTCCGGAGATCGTCAATAATCTTTTCCAAAACCTGCTCGGTGAGGGAATAAAAGTAGATGCAAAAAGATTGTCGGTGCCGATTATTACCGATAACAGCTTTGAAATGCCCGGGAGGACGGCAATTGATCTCGTTTCCGGAGGCCAGCTGAATGAGGGGCTAATAGCCCGCAATTCCTTCTCCGGTAATTCGGAAATAAAGATTGCCTGTGACAGCAATATAAGAATCCGTGATAATGTCATATCGGGATCGGTTAGCTTTACCAGCGGTTGCGCCGGCGGGTTTACTTTTGGCCCAAACTATTGGGGATCTCCCGATGTCAGAGTAATCCTGGCTGAAAAAATTCTAAATAAAAACAATACCTTCAAAATCGAAATTCCGACGGTTTTAATTATCCCCCCCAAAGATGCCGGCCGCAAGTAATTATGAACTTCAGAGTAGTTTTCTCATTAATACTGATATTCATCCTGAGTGCCTTTATAGTCTCTAAAATTACCGGTCTTGCCCAAAAAAAAGAGCTAACTTCCCCTGTTTTGGGAATTTCCAAAGAAGATATATCACTGAATACCTGGTCGCCTGATATGGTTAAAGATAAAGCTTTTTCTGATGCTCCGGATATTACTGCTACCTCGGCTTTGTTTGTCGATACTGCCACCGGAGAAGTACTTTATGCCAAAAACCCGGAAGCAAGACTCCCGATAGCCTCGCTTACCAAAATAATGACCGCGATAGTAGTTTTGGAAAAGAAAACTTTTGATGAAATCTTTACTGTTTCTCAAAGGGCTTCCGAAATGGAACCTGATGAAATGGTGCTTCTTCCGGGAGAGAAACATACCCTAAAGAATTTACTGGACGGCATTTTTCTGGTGTCTGCCAATGATGCGGCTGAAGCAATCGCCGAGGGCGCAACCGGCAGAAGAGAAGAATTCATCAACTTAATGAATTCAAAAGCAGTTCAGCTGGGAATGAACAACACATTGTTTATAAACCCGACAGGACTTGAGGAAGATAACCGCAGCCAGTATTCAACCGGCCTGGATGTGGCTATTATGAGCCGGTTTTTAATTAGGAAATGGCCTGAGATCGTTGATATATCTTCCCAGCCCTACGTTTATCTGGAAAAAACCGCTGATCATCAGGATTACGAAATGTACTCCGGGATAAACTTATTAACGACTTATCCTGGCGTAGTCGGACTTAAAACCGGTTATACGCCTGAGGCAGGTTTGACTCTTGTTACTTTAGCCCGTCAAAACGGCAAGGAGGTGCTTGGTGTTTTACTGGGTGCGGTGAACCGGCGCGATGATGCAAAAGCAATGCTTGATTATGCATTTGAAGAACGGTAATAACTTAACCGTCCGATCTTAATCAATCAGGTTTTTCAAAGCTACTCTCAAGTACATAATCCATTCTTTTTGTTTAACTATTTCTGGACTAGAATACCGGTATGTTAAAAAAAATCGTCTGGTTTCTAAAAAACGATATTGTTTTTTGGGTCTTTTTTACGGTTTTGTGCCTGGTGGTTGGCTTATATATCCTCAAAAAAGAAGACATAAAAATAACTGTCACTTTTAGCCAGCCTTATAATAACCGGGTTGTTACAATAACCGGAGATTAATTTTAAGAGTGCTTGCCAAATCCAACCTAAGGTGGTATAAACTTTTGGGATGAGTGAAAAGTCGTTTACCGTAATATTTATCGCCATTACTATTGTTGCTGTAATTGGAATTATTGCCACCCGTTTAATCAACTCAAATTCAAGTACTCCCTTACCCAGTGCCAGCCAGCCCCAGCCGACACAACCGGTTGAAGAAGCTACACAGGCGGCCACCAATACTATGACTAAAAAAACTTACTCACAAGCTCCGGCTCCCATGGCTGCCAAAGATCTTAAGAGTAAAAAGGCTGTCATTCAGACAACTAAAGGAGTTATCGAGTTTGAAATTTATCCCGAAGCTACTCAAGCTGCGTCTAATTTTATTTTCCTGGCTGATGACAAATTTTATGACGGTCTGACTTTTCACCGGGTTGTTCCCGGATTTGTTATCCAGGGCGGAGATCCGTTAGGTAACGGCACCGGCGGACCGGGTTACAGATTTGCCGATGAACCTGTTAAGCGTAAATATGACAAAGGGATAGTAGCAATGGCCAACTCGGGTCCGGACACAAATGGCTCGCAGTTTTTTATTATGTTAGAAGATAATCCGGGTCTGCCTCCTAATTACACAATATTTGGAAAAGTGACTAAAGGCCAGGATGTAGTTTCAAAAATTGCAGTAGGAGACACAATGGAAACAGTTTCAATAATGCCTCTTAAGTAATTTTTTGCGACTTTTGTGAAAAAAGTCGCCCAAAACTCTCGAACTTACCCTTGATACTTAATACCTAATACTTGATACTAAATTAATGACTGGAAGAACTCATGATCTCGCGGCTTTTACCGCACTATCTTATGTTGTGGCGACTCAACCGATACCCCAGGATTTGACCCTGGCAACAGTAATTGTCGCAATTTCTGCTAATTTCGTAGGAGGACTGGCTCCCGATATCGACCAATCAACAGCCGAGCTTTGGGGAAGAATCAGGGGTGGTTCGGTACTGGGGAAGCTATTGGCCCCGCTTTTCGGAGGGCATAGGTTTATATCCCATTCTTTAATAGGGATAGTTATATTCGGATTCGGGGCAAAATTTATTCTGCAAATGATGAGTTCAGTCCTGATTGTAAATATGGATATTGTCTGGTGGTCGTTTATGATCGGGTTTGTTTCCCATTTAATAATGGATACCATAACCCGTGACGGTGTTCCCTGGCTTTTTCCGATTCCTATCCGCTTCGGATTCCCTCCCCTGAGATTTTTAAGAATGAAAACCGGGGGGCTTTTAGAAAAATCCTTTGTTTTTCCGGGACTGATAATTGCCAATATCTGGATCTACTATAATTATTACGGCAGGTTTTTAGAAATTATAAAGCAATACATAAAGTGAAATAATTGCCAAACCGTGATAGAATAAGTCCTCTTAGCGTATGCTAAAAGTTTTAACAGCAGGTTTACTACTCGCTGCCTTGTTTAACTTCCTGGTTTTTAATTCCCAGCTCGGAATAGGGTTTTCTTTTTTTGTAGTTTTCATAAATATAGCGGTTCTGGTTTTAAAGGATAAAGATTCAAAAAACTCATTGTTGAGCTATATTTTTGCCGGAGCCTCAGCCGGATTTGCCGTATTGATGAGTTTTAGAAGTAACGGCTTGGTCCAATTAATTGATTTTTTCTCAGCCGTATTTTTTCTTTCTTTGAATCTTTATTTTTCCAAATCCAATTTGAGCTTTGATTTCTCTTTTCTTAAATTCTTCACCGCGCCTTTGAAATCGGGCTTAAAATTTGTTGAAGGAATTATTCTTTCGTTAACCCCAAAAACCTGGGCCGAACATTCCACCCAAAAACACGTAATTTCCGCACTAATTAGAGGAATATTGATCGGTGTTCCGGTGCTGGTAGTTTTATTCATTATTTTATCCAAGGCCGATCCGGTTTTTGAAAATATTACCTTCTCATTTTTAGAGGATGTTTGGGTCAGGATTATTTTCTCTGTGATTATTTTTGTTTCGGCTCTGGCAGTTGGTGTCATGAAAATTACCGAACCTGAAAGCCAAAAAGAGATTAAATCGGTTACGCCGGGTAAAGAGTATGAACTCCTGTTATTTTAGGCGGTCTGGCGATTTTATTCGGAGGATTTATCTTTATCCAATTTAAATACTTATTTTCCAATATCGGCGAAAGAGAGCTTTTAAGTTTAGGAATTAAAAGTTTAACTTATTCGGAATATGTCAGAAAAGGTTTTTTTGAGTTATTGCTTGCCGCAGTGGTTTCAGCCGGGATTGTGCTTTATGTTTTGCAGTTTATCCATAAATTAAAGGGCAGCGGTAAGTTATTAGTCCAATTATTTTCATCAATAGTAACGCTAGAAGTTGGAATGATGCTTTTTTCAGCCGCCCAAAGGGTTTTTCTCTACCAGACGGAGCATGGGTTAACCAGGGCTCGTATTTTCGGGATGTTTTTCTTAATTTGGCTCGGAGTTTTGCTGACGATACTACTTGTAAAAATAATTAAAGATCTAAATAACAGACTTTATTTAAGTTTAAATATTATTTCAACATTATTAATTCTTATAGCTGTAAATATTATTAATGTTGATGGTTTAATGACTGGTGGTAAGAACAGACCCAGGGTTAATGACGAGATTGACTATTATTACTTAGCCCGTTTGTCCCCAGATGCGCATCAGTCCTGGATTCCGGCAATCTTAGAAGCCGAAAAAGTTTATCTAGCTTTAAAAGATAAGCAACTTACTCCGGAAGAATACAGGATATTTTATTGGAGCGCTGGGGCTTTAGACGCAATTGATTCCCAGGTTACATACCTTGAAGATAAATACGGCTCTTTAGATAGAGTTTCGTCCAGGCATGCTAAACTAAAAAAAGGTATGGATCCAACCTACCTGAAGAACGAATATAAAGATAAACCATTACCGGAAAGTACTTACCGAATGAGGAAATGGCAGGCTTTTAATATGCGCGAATATTTAGCCCATGAATATATAGAAGAAAACCCGGAAGTTTTTGACAAATTACCGGCGCTTACGGAAGGTATAAGTTTTATCCGTTCAAACGTCCCCCAGGAAATCATAAGTGCGACAACCCTGGACAGGTCTACCAATCCGCCACTTTCCAATTAAACCCATAGTCTTGATTTTCGAGACTGGTTCTTGGTATAATTTTCCGATGTCAGCTTTCAGGGAATCTAATAGAGAGAGAAGATTGCCTACTGGAGACGTGCTGAGGGCTCTTCATAGAGAGGTTGGAGTTGAGGGGTCTTTACAGGATGAGTTAGTAGCTTCTTTATATTCAGCCCAGCAAGCAGCGATTGCTGAGCTTTCTGTTCCTAGCAGACCTTATGGAGTAGTTTTAGTTTATGATTCAGGTGACGCTATAGATTCAAGAATTGGACCTGAAACTTTTGCAGCCCGATTGCTTGCCATAAGACAAACGCGCCCGGTTCTTTATTTTGATATTCCTTCACTTGAGATGCAAACCGGTGCAATAGTCACAAGAGATGACTTGGCAAGTTCTTTTACTTATGGAGTAGAAAAAGCAACTCCAGTGTTAGGAGATAAGGCAAGGCCAGACCAGAATACAAATCTCTATCCTCAGCTAAATATAGATACAATTAATAGAGATAATTGGACTACTCAAGGTGAATTGCATAGAGGGATTGAGAGATTTCTAGATAAATATAAAACTAATACAGGAAGGGCAGTATTTGCCTTAAGATATTCAGAGGTATTTGCCGATAAATTTCAAAGAGATTTAAATGCTTTCCTTTTTGATTACCAAGACTTGTCTTACGCGCATATTCTTGTAACAACAATAGCAAAAGCAGAAATTGGTAAGGATTATGGATCTCCCTGGATGTCTAAAGTAAGTTTTGACCAACTTAAGGTCCTTAAAGAATCTGATGTGGTGGATCTCTTAGTAAAATTTGAAGATGTTTTAGGTCCAAGCCAAAAAGATAAAATAAGGTACTTGGTTGCAAATTATGGTTCGGGTAAAACTGCTACATTAAAGGCGATGAAAGCTTTAGGAGTCCCAGGCGCTGCGTATTTAATTGATTTATTACCGCTAGCCGAACAACAGGAAGTTCTAGATGGAAATGTTATTTTCATTGATGAAGCGGTAGTGCGGACCGATGATGAGTTAAAACAAATTAACGAAACTGTTGAGAGAAATGATGGGGTTGCAATAATGCTAGTTCCGAATCAAGAAGCTAAGAAAATAGTTGAAGAAAGAATAAACCAGTAATCCTCGTGATACATGTGGTACCCGTGATACTCTTGGTACCCTCCCCGTTTATACAACATATAGTGTATTGACAGATCTTCCAGACAATATGTTAATCTTATTTTTACATAAGTACATGTTGAGCTATCAGTAATGATACGGTACAATATGTTGTATGTATTGTCCATATTGCAAAAGTAACCAAAGCAGTGTAATCGACAAAAGAGGCGTATTAGGCACCGGAGAAATCAGACGCAGACGGGAGTGCCTGAAATGTAAACGCAGGTACACAACTTACGAGCGGGCGAGTGCGGTCGAATTAACAGTTATTAAAAGGGACGGCAAGAGACAGGCGTTCGATATTCTAAAACTGAGAGCAGGTTTGGAAAAATGCCTTGAGAAACGGCCAGCTTTTGAAAATTTGGATACCATAGCCGGAAATATTGAACGGAAAATCCGCTCTAAAGAGAGAACTGAAATTGAAAGCAAAGTTATAGGAAGGGAAGTTTTAGCCGAACTTAAGAAAGTTGACCCGGTGGCATATTTAAGGTTTGTTTCGGTTTACAGGCAATTTAAAGCTCCAAGCGACTTTTCTAAAGAGCTGGAGATGCTAATTAAGAATTAGTAAAGACGGTAGAGGATTGAGGATAGAAGATGGTGTTTTGAAGATGGAGAGTAGTACGTAGAAATAAATCTACCTTCTATCTTCTACAACTATCTTCCATTTTCCATCATCCATCGTCAAAATTTAAAAATATGAAAAATAACAAAGCAGTAGCACTACAAATAAGTGTTCCACAGGAGAAAAAAGCCCCATCCGGCGAGCCGAAAGTCGTTGCTTTTGATGAAGGGATTTTGCCCCAAATCCGGACCAAGACCGAACTTGACGGAGTCAGGCAAAAAGTCTTTATGGACCGCTATTCATTAAAAGACGCCGAAGGAGCACCAACCGAATTTACCCCTGAGGAAATGTGGCAAAGGGTGGCTGCCGGTATCGCCCAAATGGAAAAAACTCATGCGCTGAGGAAATTCTGGGCCCAAAAATTTTATGACGCTATGGAAGGATTTAAATTTGTTCCGGCCGGCCGGATCCTCTCCGGTGCGGGTACGGGATACGAAGTAACTTTTTTTAACTGTTATGTTATCCCTTCGCCCAAAGATTCAAGGGCCGGAATAATGGAAAATATTACCCATACTGTTGAGATCCAGGCCAGGGGCGGCGGAGTCGGGATTAACCTTTCTTCTTTAAGGCCTCACGGCGCTAGAGTTAAAAAAGTCAACGGCACCTCCTCGGGTCCGGTTTCCTGGGCGAAGCTTTATTCGGCAGCCAACCACGACGTTATCCAGCAAGGCGGTTCAAGGCGGGGAGCCTTGATGCTCATGCTTCACGACTGGCATCCTGACGTGATTGAATTTATCCATGCCAAAGAGGACGGAGTTTCAATTCCGGGGGCTAATTTGTCGGTTTGTGTTTCCGATAAATTTATGGAAGCGGTCCAAAATGATGAGGATTGGGTGACTAAATTTCCGGATACTTCCGACCCAGACTACGATGAAAAATGGGACGGTGTTTTAGAAAATTGGGAAGAAACCGGCGGGAAAGTTATTGAATACAAAACTTACAAAGCCCGGGAAATTTGGGACCAAATCTGCACTTCGGCCTGGAAATCGGCCGAACCCGGACTGCATTTTCTGGAAAGAAGTAATAAATGGGGCAACACCTGGTATTTTGAGAAACTTTTGTCGACCAATCCCTGTGGTGAGCAGCCGCTAGGAGCCTGGGCGGTCTGCAATTTGGGGGCAATGAATTTATCCGCATTTGTTAGGGATGACGGTGCATTTGATTATGAAGATTTGGAAGATAAAGTCAGGGTGGCGATGAGGTTTATGGATAATGTGGTTGATGCCAACTATTATTTCTGGAAAGAAAACGAAATTAAAGCCAAAGAAATCAGAAGAACCGGTATCGGTTCCATGGGGCTCGGAGATGCTTTGATCAAAATGAAGTTGCGCTACGGCTCAGAAGAAGCTCAGCCGGTTATTGAAAAGATCTATCAAACAATCAGGGATGCTTCTTATGATACATCTTCCGACTTAGCTAAGGAGAAAGGCTCATTCCCGAAATTTGATGACGTTAAATATATGCAGGGTCATTTTATAAAACAGCTGCCGGTTAAAATCCAATCCAAAATAAAAACCCAGGGCATCAGAAATGCGGTCATCTTAACCCAGGCCCCGACCGGTACAACTTCGCTTTTGGCCGGAGTCTCCTCGGGAATCGAGCCTGTATTTGACTTTAAATTCACCAGAAAGGATAGGATCGGCGAGCATGTTATTTACCACCCGCTATTCCAAAAATGGCTTGAGGACAATCCCGGTGCAGAAAAACCCGGGTATTTCGTTGGAGCAAACGATATGAGTCCGATGGATCATGTTAAGGTTCAAGCGTTAATTCAGGGTTATACAGATTCATCGATCTCCAAAACAGCCAATGCGCCTCACGACTTTACGGTTGACCAAGTTAAAGAATTATATATGGAAGCTTATAAGTTAGGCTGCAAAGGCGTAACTTTTTTCCGTGACGGCTCAAGAACTGCGGTTTTATATCACGAAAAGGAAGAGAAAAAAGACGAAAAGCCTGTGACAACGGATAACGCCTCTCAAGATACGGTTATCTCCCGTCCGATGATTTTGCGTGGCAGGACATATAAGATGCAAACTCCGGTTGGTGAAGGGTTTATCACTATTAACCGTGATGAAAAAAACCAACCGTTTGAGGTGTTTATTACAGTCGGCAAAGGTGGGATGCACACCATGGCTGATGCCGAAGCGATGGGCCGGCTGGTTTCCCTTTCTTTGCGACTGGCCAGGAATGCCGCTAACGTTGATCCGAAATCCGTTGCCCAAAAAATTTCCGCGCAACTGCGGGGAATTGGCGGGGCATCCCATGTCGGATTCGGTAAAGACCGGGTGATGAGCCTGGCGGATGCAATTGCTAAAGCTTTGGCAGAAGACATGGCGATTAATGAAACCGGAAGCGAAAAGAGCGAGCCGGAAGTTGAAAATCTGCCTTTGAACTTAACCGAATCTGAAAATCATGCCGGGGCCGATGACGTTGTAGCTGCCCAAATACCGCTAAGCGCGGGGCCTTCGGATTCAACCCAAAAAACCGCTGACCTTTGTCCCGAATGCGGGCAAGCCAGTTTTGTTTTTGAAGAAGGGTGTAAGAAATGCTATTCGTGTGGATACAGCATGTGTTAAGGGGACGATAGATGGTTGAGGATAGAAGATAGTATTTTGATGATGGAGGATAGTCGGTAGATTTCTACTTTCTATCTTCGATTTTCTTCCACTATTTTCCATGTTCTATCATCCACCGTCAAAAAATAAATCAGAAGCTCCGAAGTCTGTGTAACTCAGACACTGTGCCGCAACCGTATAGCCGGGTCGAAGGCTTCTTAAAGTTAGATCTCACGAGCATGGGGTAAAAGAATTCTGTCTTTGCCCTTCTCAATTCGAGAAGGTTTTTTAATCCCCTAATAAAAAAATATGAACGCAGAAATCGTACTGTCCTTTCGAGGACCAGAAAAGATTAATATTGCTACTGTTGCTGAGCCCAGGCTAGATAAACTAATCGGTCGTCCTTACGAATTTGTTAAACCTCCTCCTATCCTTGATGAAAGAGTGTTAAGGCAGGAGGTTATGCAAATGGAAGTTGTGGTTCAATTTCCAATTGCTGAACCTAAAAGAGAATCTGAAAGGTTTATTGAGCGTCCGATTGATCCAAATAAGCCTTGGAGTGCGTTTGGTCAGATCATGTTTATAAAAGAGCATGAAGTTAACGGTAAGAAAATAAAAAAAATTGCGGCTATCAGTATCGCGTATCCCGGCGGTGTTGGTACAAAAATGGCTCTTGAGATATTGGCAACCACAGTAGGTTTAAAAAAATCCGATTTTGAGGAGTGGGACGGGGCAGTAGAGGGTAATATCATTGCCGCAGGTAAAGCAACTTCTGATGTGATGAAACAACTGGGAATGATGGATTTATTTGTTCAAAATTCGGCTCAAGTTATAAAAGAAAATCATGCCCAGGTCGATCATGAGGTTGTACAACATTATTTTAATCTTCAGGAGGCGAGGGAAGGTTTTATAGATATGCTCAGAGAAGATGCAACAGCTATACTGACGAATCCTGAATTTACAAAATGGTCAGCCGTAAATAAAAAATATGAAGGAAAAGGCATATATCTTGTAGAGGGAATTATTGAAGATGGTATTTGGGATGGTGGCGATCCTAAAGGTAAACGTACTCATCTAGTAGGTATTGCTGCTGATGAACCCCATAAAAAACTATTACAATGGGTAGAAAAGAATGCCGATAAAATGTTGGGTGATGGATTTATTGTGATTGCTGAAGATACTGAAACAGTCCAAAATTGCGGCGGTGCAGGAAATAAATGTGGTAGCAGTAAAGGATGTTCAGAATTTTTTGAATTAATGGAAGGTGGTCTTGTTTCTAAAAGCGCAATCAAATTAAGTGAGTATTCTTTGGTCAGTGGTATAGCAGGATCAATAGCCGTTTCTGAAAACCCCTTATTAACCAAAAGAGCAGTCGGAGGCGGAGGATTTGTGTACGATAGGGAAAGTTGTTCAACCTGCGGTAAAGATAAATTTAAAGAGGAAGGATGTAGGTGTTCTTCGCAACAGTCAAAAGCCGCTTGATTTTATTGCTGAAATTCTTGAAGATACAAATTATGAAAAGAGCGAAGAAATTTAAAGAAACACAACACGGATTAACCATTATCTATACCGGCGAAGGGAAGGGGAAGACTACGGCTTCTTTGGGGCTGGCTTTGAGGGCTGCCGGATATAAACGTAAAGTTTTGATTATACAGTTTGGCAAGACCTGGTTTACCGGAGAGCTGGAAGGGATAAAAATGTTAAAGCCTTACGTTAAGATTATCCAGGGCGGATTAGGATTCGTTAAAATTTTTGATGATCAATCCGATATTAAGGATCATAAAAAAACCGCCCAAGATACGTATGACCTATTATATAAGGAAGTTACTGGTGGTAATTATGATGTGGTAATTGCCGACGAAATAGTCGGCGCCATTGCCGGAAAATTATTAACTCAAAAACAAGTCATCCGATTAATTAAAGCTAAACCTAAAAATCTGGACCTAATTTTAACCGGCCACCACTGCAAGCCCTCCTTGTTTAAGCACGCAGATTTAGTAACCGAAATGATGCCCATTAAGCATCCTTTTGAGAAAGGGTTTTTAGCCAAACCAGGTATAGATTATTAAGCCTATAGGTTGAAAAATAAGGTGTTATTTGCTATAATTTAACCATCATGGCTATTGATAAAGAGCCTCAAATAAGGCCTTCTGGGATATATTTAGCAAGAGACTATAGACCTCTAACACCTGAGCAAGCTGCTTTTGAAGATAGAGTTACTCGAGGATTTGCCGGGTTAAGAGGTATTCCTTCGACTCACCCTCATGTAGTATTTTTAAATGATTATGCCCGGACCGTGCCGGCAAAACTTGCGTCTCTAAGGCAACCAGCTGGATTATCAGAAGAGGCAGCCAGAAGATTAATGAGTCAGATTCCTCCATCTGACAGAGAAGCCGTCTGCCGAGGTGCAATGGTTAGGCTTCAACAGGAAACGGGATATCTAGAGGAATTAAGAGATACCGGTGTTGATCAAGTATTAACGGAAGGATTGACGGATGCAAGATTAGGAGCTTCTGTATTGTTGACCCAAAAAGATTCTGCTATTTCAAGAGTAATATTTAAGGAAGATGATGGTTTGTATCTATCAGCATTCAATGCCGCCATCATCAACGGTTTACTCCCTGGTCCTGAGGAAATGATGGTTAGCTTAGTTTCTAAAGGGACTCTTCCTAGGATAATTTCAGTTCTTGACCATGAATTAACTCATGACGGTCAATTCACGACAGCTCAACAGGCTGCATTACTGGGGTCATTTGCGAGTTTGTTCGTAGTTCCTGTGGCTGCATTATCTCACTTTGGGTTTTGGACGGCGGCGGGAGTCTCAGCTGCTTCCCAGCATATAGCTGGTAAAATTACTGAAGCCTTAGATAATGATACGATGGTCGGGGAACTTCATGCTTCTGAAGCTGCTGCAGCTTCTGCTAGTTTTGGCGAACCGGAAATAGATGAAATGTATGAAATTGCCGCTCATGTAATTGGAGGTTATGGTCTTGAGAGGAGTTTATTAGGGGTGTCAAGGCAAACGCTTTCTGCCTTACGCCTTTTGAGAATTTCCGGAAAGACAGATCTTGAAATTGGTAAAGTAATAAGTGGGGACCGATTGGATCCGTCGGGTCGAAAATATGTCAGATTATCTGAGGCTGTTAACGAACTGATGGGGCCTTGGGGCATAACTGATGAAAGAACCTTTGCGGCAGTAACCTCAGCACTGTTTGCGAGATTTGATTTAGAAAGAATGCTTACTAGGCACCAGGCTCAAAGAATTGTGACTGAGGAATTAAGAAGAGAAGCAGGGGCTTCAGGCTGGACAAATCCAGAATTGTAAAATTTTTATTTGATAACCGGATATTATTCTGCCCAGAGGTTAATGATCGCTATTGACAGGTATTAGCACTCGTGATATATTAGTGCTAACAAAAGTTACTAGAGACGAGAATCTAGAGTCTAGGTAATGTTATATTTTTTTGGTAGAATACAATTACCTTACCTCCTAGCAACTAGACTCTAGCGACTAGTCACTAAATTATGGATCCAATCTCAAACCCAATTAAATTAAGTAAAACATTACCGGTCGGACCGTTGCGCGGGACTGTCATATTCCCGGGCAATACTGTACCGATTGTCTCCGCCCGGCCAAAATCAAGGGCCGCACTCGATGCAGCTTGGGCAACCAACCGCCTGGTGGTGTTTGTCGCCCAAAAAAACGAACGGATTGATGACCCGAAGCAGGATGATTTATTCCAGGTTGGGACTGTTTGTTTGATAAAAAGAATTTTAAAGGTTGATAACGAGTACCAGCTTTCGGCCGAAGGACTGGTCAGGGTTTTTATCAAGAATTACACTCAAACCGATAATTATCTGGAGGCCGAAATTGAAGAAATTCCCGAACTCTACGAAAGAAACGAGGAAACCGAGGCTTTGATCCGGACAGTCCGTGAGCAGTTGAAAAAATATCTGGAACTTAACGGTAACCCGCTTTTTGATATGTCATCTCTAACTAACTGGCCGTTGATCTCCTCATCTGACGATCCTAACCAATTAGTTAACACTATTTGCCAGATGATTGAGTTTAAAACCATCGATAAACAGCAAATTTTGGAAATGGTGGCGGCAGGAGAAAGATTACAAAGAGTATCAGAATTATTGGCCAAAGAAATAAGGATTTTGGAAATTTCCCAAAAAATTTCCTCGCATACTCAGGAAAGGGTTTCCCGGATGACTAAGGAAGCAATCTTAAGGGAGCAAATGCGCTCGATCGAAGAAGAGTTAGGCGAAGCCAGCGAAAATTCCGAAGTCAGGGAGTTTGAGCTTAAAATCCGCAAAGCCAATATGCCCAAAGAAGTCCGTGATAAAGCCAACAAGGAGCTTTCAAGGCTGGCAAAAATGTCTTCTTATAATCCGGAAGCGGCATATATCCGCAATTATCTGGAATGGCTGGTTGAATTGCCGTGGAAAGCTGCACCCAAAAACAAAATTGATATGAAAAAAGCCGGAGTGGTTTTGGACGAGGAACATTATGGCTTAAACAAGGTTAAGGAACGGGTTATGGAGTATCTGGCAGTTTATAAATTAGCCGGAAAACTAAACGGTCCGATTCTTTGTTTCTCAGGCCCTCCAGGGACGGGAAAAACATCTATCGGTAAATCAATAGCCAAAGCTTTGGGGCGCAAATTTGTTAAAGTTTCATTGGGAGGCATCAGGGATGAAGCGGAAATCAGAGGCCACAGAAGGACTTATGTCGGATCAATGCCCGGACGGATTATCCAATCTGTAAAGCAGGCCGGCACCTCAAATCCGGTCTTTATGCTGGACGAAATAGATAAAATAGGTGCCGATTACCGTGGTGATCCTTCGGCGGCATTGCTTGAAGCTCTGGATCCCGAACAAAATCATTCCTTTTCCGATCATTACCTGGAGGTTCCTTACGACTTATCAAATGTTATGTTTATAACTACTGCCAATATGCTTGATACTATTCCGCCGGCTCTCCGGGACCGTTTGGAGATTATAACCTACCCGGGATACACCAGGGATGAGAAATTCAATATTGCTAAAAAGCATTTACTGCCAAAAGTGATTGAATCTCACGGCCTGAATAAGTCTAAAACTAAAGTTGAATTTGATGATCAAAGTATTTATCAGGTAATTGACGGATACACCAGGGAAGCCGGAGTCAGAAGTTTGGAACGGGAATTATCGGCGGTGGTCCGCAAAATAGCCCGCAAGGTTGCCGAGGGTCAGGTAAAATCCGGTTTCAAAGTGACGGAAGCCGAAATCAGAAAGCTGTTAGGTCCGGTTAAATTCATACCTGAACTGGCCGAGATTGAAGATATGGTTGGTGCCTCAACCGGTTTAGCCTGGAGCGAAGTCGGCGGATCAATTATGTTTATTGAGGTAACATTGATGCCCGGTAAAGGCGCGATCCAGCTGACCGGCCAATTAGGCGATATTATGAAAGAATCCGGTCAGGCAGCGATGAGTTATGTCCGTTCAAGCTGGGCTTCGCTGGGATTAAATGAAAAATTCTTCCAAAAA
>Ga0209542_10007194_pt1 | contig 21278 bp, 21 predicted proteins | sample RifCSPhighO2_01_FD_184028 | JGI IMG/M metagenome (GOLD analysis project Ga0209542, IMG submission 184028) | Soil microbial communities from Rifle, Colorado - Rifle CSP2_plank highO2_0.1 (SPAdes) (version 2) | ecosystem: Environmental > Terrestrial > Deep subsurface > Rock core/Sediment ... | reverse complement strand
GAGCAATGCGTTTTGGCACCATCCCGATAACGTCGCGGGACAGAGCTATCGTCTCAGATTGGAGGCGGATGAAGTTAGCCCCAAAGTGTCCGGCTTTTGCGATCGCCACATCGATGGGCATGATGATATTCCTTTCCAGGAGAAGATCTACCGCGCCTCTCGTTTCACTTCCTTCCATGTCTTTCCGGGCACAGGCGATTTGGTCTGGAGTTGCGTAACCGAGGTCACCGAGCATGTCGAGCAGGTAGTCATCTGTATGCATAATGAATCGGGGTTGATGGTTGCCAGCTTGCAATGGGCAGAGCTGTTTTCTGTACAGACTTTAGCGCGTACCGCATGCAATGTCAATGACGCATTAAAAAAAGAAAAAAGCCCGCTCACTTGAGGGGCTTGGGACCAGGTCCGCGCACTATCTCGGTGACCTTGAGGGTGCAGTCGCCCAAACATACGAGCAGAAATTGAAAGGGGACACCGAGGAACGATTCCCTCACATATTGTAGGAAGTGCTCGAATTGGTCTGGCAGGCTATCGTTCCAGAAGAAGAATCCGCCGTCACCCGGGTCTCCCATCGGGAGCAATGATCTGGGGTTTTCTGGTTGGTAGGGAGCAGGGTCAAGATGTACCATCCTTTTCGAGATTCGCGGGGAGAGTGAATGGAAGCTTTCACCCCTTTTCAATGTTTGGACTCTGCCGACGAGTTCAAGAACTGTCTTGTCGTGTTTGGCGGTTAGTAGTTTCATAGGAGAGCTCTAATGCGCAGGCTAGCAGATTGAGCTCATTTTGTAAAAGCGATTTGAAGAAAGGCATTACTTCGTATATTGTGAGATTGCGATATGAAGTTCGAGCCAGAAATAAGAATCGGAGAAAGAGTTTTTGCCTACGTTGACACCCAGCGTGATGGGATTACTGCTATCTATAAAGACCAGACGAGCTATCTGAGGATAGGCGACGCCACAAAGATACAAAAAGACCTCTCTCTGCATAAAAAAATGGAAAAATACGTTTTTCCTGTTGCAAAGGTGTTGGCTGAAGGTGAGGTAGGCGGGATGGCATATTTTGTTGAGGAATCTCTTGGTGATAAATGTTTTGGACAACTATTTAAGAATGAAAATAACACCGTGGGTGCTGTGCGAGATGTAACCTTCGATACCTTTTTTGAGATATGTGCAAAATTTGCGAAAGCCCAACTGAGGACGGTAACACAGCGGAAAGACTGGAGTGACTTTGAGAACGGGATACATCTTGAGCTCCTGTATCAAGAACTTCCCGAGTGGAAAGAAAAAATCGCATACAAGTTCGAGAAGGTGAAAGAATGTCTTTCCGTTTTCCCTTTTGTCATCACGCATGGGGATTTTAGCGCTTTCAATATCTATCCCAAGGGAGTCATCGATCTTGAAGATTCTTTTATGGGTCCAGCAGGATATGACGTGGTTAATGTTCTTGAGCATCTCAACTGGTTTCCCGAATCGGGTGACTATGAGTTCCATAGGGTATCTTCATGTACGCCCCAGCAGAAGATGAGATTTTTCACTTCGATGGACAAGATATACCAGCAGCACCATTTACCTAAAATTCTTTGAATTACGAAACTCCTTTTGACCCCCTATTTTGATACAAGCCAAAAACCCGCAGCGCTCTGCGGTTCTCGACAAAAGTCTTTTCTTCTTCAACTCAACTGGCTAGCGCAGCACGTAGGCTAGCAGTGCGTACACGTAATTTCCAAGATACCCGTCAATCGATTTTGGCAGAGAAGTCTCGAGGTCGTAGAACAGCTTGAGATTGCGGAAGTTCAGTTCGATCTGCATTCTTGTGTCGTAGAGACGATTCTGCCAGTCGGTAGCAATCCGTTTCATGTTGGCTCTCGGTTTGGCAAACAAGATTCGTTTGTGCTCGAGGTAGAAGTCACGTTCCAGATCTCTCGAGATATAGCCCGCATCGGCGACGAAGATGCCGAGCAACTCCTTGTTCAATTTCTTGAACACCTCCCGTTCATTCGCGTTTCCTGAAGCGAATCTGACTGCGAGGAGATTGCGTTTCAGATCGGTCGTGATGAGCATTTTAAGGCCGTAGTACCAGCCTTTTGCGGAATATGCCCATGAAGCGAGGCCTCGCATTGTTCGATGGCGTTTCCCATTTTTGGCAAGGCAGACGGAAATGTCGGTGGAGTCGGTATGCTTGACGAGGTGTGCGTTTTTCTGATTCCATTTCAGAATCGACTGGAGGATGAGGAGCGCCCAGAGGGCAAAACGGTTGAGATTCACCACGAGCGTCTTGTACGAACAGGGTGGACGGAAGATGTTCCAGATCGCTTTCTTCGTGACAATGCCCTGCGATTGTTTGAACAGGGCGAGGGAGATCGTTTCGATGGGATTGATTGTTAAGGGACGACCAGTGCTAGAGGGTTTGATTTTCAGTTTGAGTTGTTTGAAGAAGAAGGAGACTTTTGTTACTATGTCGTTGTAGAGTTGAATCGAGGTATTCATGACAACGGACGCCTCAGGGCGTCCGTTGTCATTGTAGTATGGAAACGAGAGAAAAGGGAGTTTCGTAATTCACAGTACATAATGCTAAAGTAGATGAAAGCGAAGAATTGAAACAAGGGACAATGACAAAAAGCCGAGCCTCACCGATCGGCTTTTTCTTTTTTGCTGTTTATAACGAAACCACTGTACCCATATATGGGTACAGTGGTTCTCTTACGATATATCGTAAGACATGGTTTCCGCATAGTTCAGCGCTTGTCCGCCTAAACTCCCCTCAGAATTTTTGGCGGGTGAATCTGCGTAGTTCTGTGAAAGACCGCTATCGAAGATAGCGGTCTTTGTTCGCCACGTGCTCGTCATGGGTCACTGCGTAATGCATCACACCATCCATGTCTGAAAGGAAGAAATAATACTTGCTCTCTATTGGCGTCACCGCTGCAAGTATGGCATCAAGCCCTGGGTTAGATATCGGTGTAGGTGTAAGCCCTTTATATTTATAGGTATTGAAGGGGGAATCGATTTTTAGGTCATCAAGAGTTAACTGAAAGGTGTTCTTGCCATTGACGTATTGAAAGGTCGAATCGATCTGGAGCGGCATCCCCTCATCGAGTCGCTTCCAAAGTATCCCGGCTATCATGCGCCTCGTCTGCATGAGTCGAGCTTCTTCTTCAAGGTAGGAAGCCATTTTAATGACTTCACTAAGAGGTCGCCCGTATTCGCGTATTTCTTTTTCGACTGCGCCGATCTTTGTATCGAATGCCTTCTGCATCGCGGATACTACCTCTTCGGGTTTAACGGTCGGTAAGAAATAGTACGTATCAGGGAAAAGATACCCCTCGTGTTCTTTGGAAAGAGCGATGAATTGTTCGGTGTCAAAATCAGGAACAACACGAGAAATAATCTCACCTATTTGGAATATACTGCTTCCCTCAGGAATTGTCACGGTGAAAGGTGTAAGCCCTGACTTACCTTTTGCTATACGGTACGCAACTGTTACCAAATCGATGGGTTTTGCGAAATAGTACGCTCCCGAAAGCACGCCGTTCTCTGGATTGAAGAATTTGATGAACAACGAGAAGAGAAGAGGCGACGTTATGACGTGATGATCATGCAAGTATTCCCCGGTCTCCATGATGCTCGCCCGGTCCCGTACGATGAGAAGCTCATTCTTCGGAAAATCGCTTGGAGGACGCACAAGCATAAGTAAAGCGACAAGAAGCGTGACCAGCACCAGCAGGACGGCTCTGCGGAGACGTATTGAAGAATGCCAATAATTAAGTAGGCGCGGGAAAAACCAGAGAGTGCGTAGGTGATGCATAAGACTACTGTTACATTAAAAAATCAAAAATCTTATTTTTTATTTACACGTTGCATTCTTAAACAGGCAGATTGGGCGGCGCATCCGAACGTTTCGACTCGATACGGGAGAGCGTCGGGGTTTTTGCGACGCTACCTGGGAAGTGGTAGAGCGTAGCTATTTCTTCTGTGGTCAAGATGAACGGTTTGCAGTGGTAATGCTTAAACGGTGCATTGAACCCCGAGCGGAGTTTGTAGGCACGAAGCATGTGTTTTTCTGCTGCGGTACGTCGAATGCGTCTAAAATCCATCCATGGATAATCAAAATCAGTAAACCAACCGAGTTTAAAACCGTTGAGATCTTTTGAACTGAACTGCTGTACGGTTCCGATGAGGCCTGGAATGGCACCAGGGTCGGGTTCACCTGTCGGTCCGATGTAGAATGCGCGAATGATGGTGTCAAATGCAAATTTCTCTACACTCCGCTCAATGGCTTCTATTTTATTCTGCTGGCCTTTGGTCAGCATGCCAAAGACCCCTGGCTCGCCGATGCCCGCTTCTTTTTTGATCTTTTGGATCTCGCGATGGGCGGCTTCTTTCCAATCTTTTACGGGGATGAAATGCCCTTGTATCAAACCCCGTTGGATGTGACCTTGGATGAGGATCTGTATCCAGGCTTGCTGGTGGGGTTTCATAGATCCAAGATACTCAAGAACAGCCGTGAGAGGATCAACCTTCGTTTCTTCTTCTTGATTTTCATTTTCAAGACCGTAATCAACGTAGGTTCTAATGGGATAGACATCTTTGTCGGTAAGCTTGAAATATGTTCCCCACATGAAGAACTTACTTAAATCATGAACTACCGTGTGGGTGTAGTCCGCAGCATCGTTAATCTCTATATCGGGGTATTGCGCATAGAGCTGAGCTTCTACGATGCTCCTGTACTTATCGAATCCCCAAATATAGAAACGCACTTGTCCTCCAACAGAGACTAGTTCAAGTGAGAACCAGGCTGAGACCTTTCCCTGCCAGTACCCCTCGATATAATGCGCGGCGGGTTTCTGCCAAAGCGAGTAGAGGAATGTCTCCATGGCAAGCGGCGTGCGCTCGATTTCTCGAGGAAGCTTTATTTCGATAAGGAACTTCTTGTTATTGGCTATAAAGTCGGCACGAATGTAATTGAGCCACGTTTTTATGAAAAGCATGCCGAGGAGAAGCGGAAGCCATATTGGAGCAAATGGCAGAATGGTGTGCCAAACAATGGAAAATATCGCTAGTGTGGCGGAGATTTCATGTGCGAGTACGGTGAACATGTAGCTTACATGATACTACATCTGCCAGAAATCAAAACATCCTCCGCCTTAGGCGGAGGATGTTTTGAGATGTTCTCTAGATTACTGAAGAATACTTGCCTTCTTTATCTTTCTTGAAATAGCGCTGATTCTGAAGATTAACGACAATGGTATTTTCTTTGACGTATCGTTCTTTGAGCACCTTGTCTATGACTTCTTCCTTGGTGAGAGGCCCATTCTTTTCAAGAATCTTACGGATAACATCGCGAACAACTCCTGAGACATATCCCCACTCTGAAAGGGCATACAACCCCCTCCCGACGAGCACGAAGCGAGAATCCTTTATCAGTTCATTGTGCGTAGTCGCCACGTGCGCTTTTTTGCCGAAAAGGTCAGTGATAAGCTTTGCCACATCGCGGAAATGAATCGGTGAGCCATGTCTGCGGAGCACTAGAAACGCGTAGTCTCGCATACCCTTGGCTTTAATGTTCGGCGAAGAAGCGAGACCCCATTCGCCAAGCGGGTTCTTCCCGATGACCTTGGTCATAGACAACCAGCGCTTGAGGATCTCCTCGTTCTTATATTTCTCTGAAACATCCTTAAGGTGTTCCAAAAATGCCGCGACCATGTCTGCCTCCGGAATGATGTCATCATCCTTGAGGCTCTTATAGAGTCTGCGGATAGATTCATGCACTCTTCGTGAAAGCTCGTGATCAACGTGCCAGCGGTGATGGAACATATCATCCTCCTTTTCCTTATAGAAGGATTCGCCGAGCACCAACATGAACATAATATGGTTCTGAAAGCTTTTATCGTTAGCGAGGGAGTGAAGAATGTCCTTTTCCGCAACTACACCGCCAAGGGAGTGCACCATGGCTTCTAGCTCCTGGAAAGCGGTGGTTTCTTTTTTGAAATGATCCGACTTACGGATATTATTGAGGGCATAATTCTCGATCTGTCGCACGCGTTCGCGCGTTATACCATAGCGCTTCCCGATAGACTCCAGCGTAGCCCGAGCAGAATTCTTACCAAGACCGAACCGTGCAACGATAACATCACGCGCCCTCTCTGGAAGAACCACGAGCAATCTCTTAACAACTTGTTTCGGCTTCATCTTCAACGATGCCATAGAATATGTGTTAGCCAATATAGTAATGAAATGTCTGTACTATTGATTCTACACAGCACCCATCCCTTGTCAAGGGGTTGTTGACGAAGTGGACTTCTCATGAGTTCACGTCAAACCACGATGCTTACGATCCTCCCAGGGACGTAGAACAATTTTTTCGGTTTTTTCTCCCCTACCCATTTTTGTATCGTTGGTAAAAGGAGCGCCTGCTCGATAATCTCTTTTTCCGTCATAGCTGAAAATATCCTTATGCTAGCTCGTATTTTGCCGTTTACCTGGATAGCGATAGTCACATCTGCTTTTGCGATGACCTCCTCTCGAAACGTGGGCCAAAGTTCACCATGGATAGAGCCGCCAGTTCCATAGGTACTCCACACTTCCTCTGACAGATGGGGTGCAAATGGGGCTAGGAGCAAGAGCAGTTTCAGTAAAGAGTCTTTGCTGACGACTTCTTTTTTCTCAAAGTCGTTGACGAGTATCATGAGCTGGCTTATCGCGGTATTGAACTTGAATTCCCCTATATCTTCAGTGACTTTCTTTATCGTCTTGTGAAGCAGTACATTATTCTCATCAACTATCTCTTTGTCAGAGATCTTCTGTTGCAGATTCCAGACTCTTTCCAAAAACCTCCGTGCACCGACGAGATTATCGGTATTCCAGGCAATGCTTTGGTCAAAAGGTCCCATGAACATCTCGTAGACTCGGAGACTGTCCGCGCCGAATCTCTCAACGATCTCGTCGGGATTTATGACGTTACCCCATCGCTTGGACATTTTCTTCCCATCCTCCCCCATGATGAGGCCGACATGCTGGAGTTTTTTAAAAGGTTCAGGTTTGGAGACCAATCCTTGATCAAAAAGGAATTTATGCCAGAAGCGGGCATAGATGAGGTGGCGTGTGGCGTGTTCGGCTCCTCCGACATAGAAATCGACCCCACCTGCATCCTGCTGTGCAGGATTTCGAAGGGGCAAGCTGGCTCCCAACCAATAGTCCATCTTCTCACGCGAAGCAAATTCTTTTTTATTCTTTGGGTCAGTATAACGGAGGTAGTACCAGGAGGAACCGGCCCATTGCGGCATCGTATTTGTCTCTCTTTTCCCTTTTCCTCCACACTGTGGGCATTCGACGTTAACCCACTTCGAGATGCTTGCAAGGGGCGACTCCACTGTTCCTGTGGGCTCATAGTGTTTTACTTTAGGAAGCGTAACGGGCAAATCTTTCTCCGGAACGGGCACAACACCGCATTTCTCACAATGGATCAGTGGTATCGGCTCGCCCCAATACCTCTGGCGCGAAAAAACCCAATCCCGCAACTTGTAGTTAACAGACCTCTTCGCGAAGCTGTTTTCTTCTAGATGGGTGATGATATCGGATCGTACTTCAGACCATTCTCTCCCTTTAAATTCTACAGGTTCAGTAAGAAGTCCATTTTTTATAATTGGCCTGTCCTTTCCGAGGAACCGATCCCAGATCAGCTTCATATCCTCTCTGTTTATGAATGATGAAACTTCACTGCGAGATACCCATACGACTTCATGCAAGTCTTTTTCATGCTGCTCGGTCTCCTTCCTTGCTCCATCACTTAATTCAAAGTACAAAGGTTCAAAATGTGCCGACCTATTTTCTTTTTTTACCGCATGATAAAACTGGGAATGGATTATACCGCCAAGCTTTTTTACAAAAGTGGCATTTTGATACCCAGTCTCTTCTGCAATCCCTCTCTTGGCAGTTTCTACAGCATCTTCGCCTTTCTCAACACCTTCAATAATAAAACCCTTCCAGTCAGTCTTTTTCCATGAAAGACAGAGGTATTTGTCTTCTGACCAATGTTTGACCACGCAGACTACTGCATTGCGTTCTCGAAGCGGCAAATCTGGATGTACTGCGTCCTGATCTCGAATCTTCTTGAAAAAGGGTTCTGCGACTTCCTTGAGGGGGATATCGGATTTTTTGGCAAATGCATAATCTCGTTCATCGTGCGCACTGCAATTAACGATACCGGTACCGTATTCGTATACAATGTACGAAGCAACCCAAATTGGCAGATCTCTTCCGGTGCCTGCATAATTTTCGATATATCTGCCTGTAAACACCCCCTCTAAATCAGAACCTATGTCGAATTTGTTCCCCGCCTTTTTTTTGTTTATTCTCTCGACGAAATCGATAACCTTTTTTTCATAAGAAGTCCCTTGCACTAATTGCTTGACCAGCGGATGCTCAGGTGCGATCGCGGTAAATGTTTCTGCTCTGTAGGTTTGAGGCACAGAATTGTACATCTCTACCTCCATCCCTAAGTCTTTCACGTTGCACCTAAACGTGACACCTTCTGATTTCCCTATCCAATTCCTCTGGAGTTCCTTTATGGATTCTGGCCAGTCAAGCGAGCCTAAACCTTCCAACAGCTTCTCTGCGTAATCTGTGATGCGTAGCATCCACTGTCGCATGGGTTTTTTTTCAACCAAAGCACCACAGCGCTCGCATCTTCCCTCCTCAACATCTTCATTGGCGAGACCTGTTTTATCCACCGGGCACCAGTTTATCGGCTCGTTCGATTCATAGGCGAGTCCTTTCTTGAATAGCTGGAGAAAAATCCACTGCGTCCACTTGTAGTATTTCGGATCGGTAGTATTTATCTCGCGACTCCAGTCATAGTCAAATCCAAGCAGGTTAAGTTGTTCTTTGAATCGCTCGATATTCTTTGCAACCGAATCGACAGGATTCGTCCTGGTTTTTATCGCGTAATTCTCTGTAGGAAGCCCGAACGCATCAAACCCCATAGGATGGAGCACCGAGTATCCCTGCATCCTCTTGAAACGAGAATAGATATCCGTAGCGATGTACCCCTTAGGATGTCCCACATGGAGGCCTGCCCCCGAAATATACGGGAACATATCGAGCACATACATCTTCTCCTTTTTCTTATCCTCTTTTGATTCGTAGATACGGTCATGCTCCCACTTTTTCTGCCATTTCTTTTCTATTGTCTTGTGGTCGTATGGTTTCATACCCGGTTAGTACAATTTATAATCGTTTCGGCCGCTGATAACTCTCTTCATAATATATAAATGGTGAGTTTAGTGAAAGATAGACACGTGTATTCGCGTATAACCACAACGTAAGCAATTATAAATTGTCCTATCGGACATAGGCAAATGCTACAACAGAACTTGAACTAAGACAAAATGAGCGTACAATGCAAAAAGAACAGTCAACCGTATGAAATCTATGAATATAAGAGAAATCCTTGAAAAAAATCGCGATCGGCTCGTCGTTGGGAAGTCCATTGTTTTTGTCAAAGGAGACATTGGAAAATGGTTCGGTATCTACAGTGGCGAGATTTGTAGTGGAGAGGGGGGACTCGAAGACGGTCTCTACATCTTGACGGAGTTCCCTTTTAAGAAACAGTGCATCCCTTTCCCGGAAATAAGAGGTGTTGCTGTGTTCTCTGAGCGCGATTACCTAGATCTTATCGCTCATGCGAAAAGAACGTTACAGCGGCTCGGTTTCGAAATCTCCAAGAAGCCTCTAACTCAAAAAAAACCGACCCCACGTCAAATACTTCAGGCTATTAAAGCCGCTGAACTAGCCCTTGTCAATTTCACGACTAGTGTGGAAGACGTCTGCTAGTTCGATAACGACGTTGTGGAATCACCACTTGCGAAAGCAGGTGGTTTTCTTAACCTTTCGATATATCGAAAGGTTAAGAATTGTTAATTCTTACGCGGTGGATAAAGGGTAGGATCTATGGTTCGCTCAAAGCATTGTCGTCCCTCCTTGTGTTGCCAGTTCTCATTTGATTCTGCGTATGGACCTGCTGGCTTAGCAATGTAAGCATTTCTTCCGTTATCTGATGAAGGGAGAGAGAATGTCACACAAAGCGAAAAGCTCATCGTGCCGCTTTTGCTATATTCATACGCTGTACCTGTTTCTGGGTCAACGGGGGCAATGAAACCCGCTATCGGATCAGTAAGTCCCTCGAGAGAGGTGGGCAGGCTCTGCTTCAATTGCCAGTAATTGACGAGTTGCCACTGAACATTTTGAAGGTCACTCACGCGCCGTTCATCGAACTTCATTTTCCTAGCAGTGGCAGGTGAGCCCATAACCAGAAACCCCGCCACAAGCGACAAAAGGATCAATACTGTCGCACCGATAGCGAATGTCTTCCCTGAAATAGCTTGTTTCCCCGAATCGCGGCGCAAGTCGCTCAGGTAGTACCAGAACACCCCACCGGCAACCACCAACACCGTAAGCACCTTAAGGAAGAAGCGCGTCGTGATCTCGCCGCCAAGGAAGGTGTTGACCAAAACCACAAGATCGACGGCAACCGTGATACCTGCGATAAAAAGGGTCAGGTACGCGAGCCATCGTCGAATCCAAATGCCACGTTGGGCTGGATTAATGCTCAAACCTTTGTTCACAATAGAGGTTATCCAAACGAATATGGGAAAGAAGATGATTAATATCGCGATACCCCAGCGCACCGCGCTTGAATACGGATCTACGTAGTAGTCGAGATTATCCGGAAACGCGTAGGCGATGATGCTAAACAGGAGGTTGATAAGGCTTATCGCGCTCACGTAAAGCCCTACCGCGCTCCCTAAGTGCAAGAAAAAGTCTTTTGGGGTTACTTTTATTCCTTCCATAGTAGAAAATTATTGAGATGATGGATAAAGAAATCAAACTCTTTGTTGCCGTCTGCCTGTGCGGACACGCAGACAGGTCATTCGCTCGGAGGAAAAAATAAAGATGTATTCTTTCCCCTTTCACTCACTAGGCAATAACGTAATCATTGTACAACAAAGGAGACGCTGTAACAACAGGAATATTACAAAGAAAAAAGCGCGATGATTAACTCGCGCTTTGAAAGCATCCTGACCCACTAGAGCAATGCAACGTGTACTCCCTGCCTCGGTTCTGCCAAACGCGAGAACTCTTTGTGTCTGCGAGTTTTCATCCACGCAAAGTCTTTCGAGGTAGGTGCCACTTTCCCCTTTACCCATACCAAGATGGGTACAATGTCCACTTCGCTCCTGTCAAAGACGACATTGAGAAGAAGGTAGGTGCCTTTTACGTGCCTCATAGCGAGCAAGGATTTCAAGCGGTTTGCCTTGAGGAAGACGCTTGAAATCAATCGCGTCACCGTTAGGAACGGCGCACACGTACACTCCCCAGAATACAGTAGAACATGCGCAGATGAAAAATATGGTCAGTAGATCATCACCGTGAGATTGGCCATCGGGCATCGCGATTTTACCTGCCATTAGCACTGTTGCGGTGAGAAAGATGCTGAACAAAACAAGGTACAAGGTCTGTCGTTTCTTCAAAGAACTCTCCGTTATGGTTTTGGTTGTGGAACTTTCAGATAATACTATACCTTTATAGGTGACCTTGTCAAATACCCATACCCCTATTCATTGCTATAGCGTACGATAAGGGTATTGGAAGTTTTTGTGCGGTTGATATAAGAACTATATTTTAAACTCAATGACATCTCCGTCCTTCACAACGTATGCCTTCCCTTCTGTGCGCACCAGACCTTTTTCTCGAGCAGCGGCATACGAACCGGCATCAAGTAGGTCTTTCCAGAAAACTACCTCGGCCTTTATGAATTTGTCCCGAAAATCAGTGTGAATAGCTGTTCCGGCAATGGGAGCCGTTGAACCTCGTTTTATCGTCCACGCGCGTGTCTCATCTTCACCTGTCGTAAAAAAAGTGATGAGATTGAGCGTCTCGTAGCTTTTTTTAACCAGAGTGTCCAAGCCTTTTTCAAACACGGGGTCGATTTTGACGTAGGGCCCGGTAAGCTGGGAGACTACTGTCGCTTCCTCATTTTCTGTCGCTTCGGAGAAATTCAAGACATAGAGTATCGGCTTCATCGTGAGTAAATGCATTTGCTCTAGAATTGCTTTTTCCTCGTCATGGAGCTCGGTTTGGCTCGAGAGCTTCTCGTCTTCTAGCGCTTTCCGGACTTTCTCGAGCACTGCCGCTTCAGCGAGCGCCTCTTTTTTATGGGCTTTTACGTCCTTTTGAATCGAGCCGAGCCTCTTCGTTACCGTCTCAAGGTCTGCGAGTATCAATTCTAGATTGATAACCTCGATATCGCGTAATGGGTCGATCTGCTTTTCAACGTGGATAATCTTGTCGTCTTTAAATATCCGCACTACTTCCGCGATAGCATCTACTTCTCGGATATGAGAGAGGAATTTATTGCCAAGGCCTTCGCCCGATGCGGCGCCCTTTACCAGTCCGGCGATATCAACAAATTCAACCGCGGCCGGGACTTTCTTCTTTGAATGCGAGAACTCATTGAGCTTCTCCAGCCGCTCGTCAGGAACCGCCACAATGCCTACAGACGGATCTATCGTACAGAAGGGATAATTTTCAGCAGGGACCGAACGCTTGGTGAGTGCGTTAAAAAGCGTCGATTTCCCGACGTTGGGGGGTCCTACGATACCTATGCTTAAAGCCATCCCGCAATATTACTCAAAGTATTGTCCTGACACAATGACGACCTCAAGTCTCCGTTCAACTTTTCCGCCCTTTGCTATTTGTTTGAAGTGTTCTGAAAACTTCTTCCGCGCTTCACTCCTTTTATTCTCTGGCACCAAGTTCCAAATACTCATCGTCTGGACATATTCAACCGCTTCGCTTGGGCTGAAGTATTCCGTAACGGGGAAATGATTTTTATCAATATTCCGAAACCCGTTTTCTTTTAGGATTACTGCGGAGTCGTATTCTTTTTTAGCGTCGGGCAGTTCTCTTTCAACGAATTGTTGCAGTATTCTTCTATTCTCCTTTTTGAAATTATCAATTTCGTTCTTGTTTATCGCAAAGAAGATGCCTCTAGGTTTTAGGACACGTTTGATTTCATCCAACGCTTCCTTGGTTGTGAACCAGTGAAAGGCGCTGAATGCGGTTACAGTGTCAAATTCATCGTTGGCAAAAGGTTGTTTCTCTGCCGGGGCGACTTGATACTTTATTTTTGACCGACTATCTCCCTGTCCCTGTGCCAGCCGTATCATATCTGCATCAATATCTGTTCCGAAAACATTAGCACTCTTCTCGTGTAATTGTTCGGTGGCGATGCCCGTCCCGCATCCCAAATCCAAAACACGGGGACTTTCCTGTCCTATCTTTTCGAAAATAAAATCGATTGATTCATCTGGGAAACCCTTCCGCGCCTTTGCGTAATTCGTACTCAAACTCCCAAAATCTCCATATCCCTTTTTTGCCCTGATGCTCGTATCCATATTCGGAATTGTATCAAAATTTGTTATGTTGACAAAAGGACATTCTCCTTGTAGTTTGTCTGCGGAGTCAGTGACTCTTTGACATCAACAAACAGCGAAAGGACAGATATGACAGGCATCGTTACGGGACCTCCCGCAAAGGAAGCGGATGTGTCCTACAGATTCAAGCCAGGTCGTCGGAGCATTCTCGCCGAAATATATTTCCCGAGAAGGATTGCCACGCAAGGCAGTATTTTTGGTGCTCTGAAGAAAGGGTTAGAATTGGACACGGTTAAAAAGTATTTCAACGACCACGTGTCGGAAATACTTCAAGAACTTCACGCCTACCCTCACTGGTTCGACCCGAATCGATTTGGCGACACTAATGTGTACGCTAACGCTATTGAAGCCGCTGAAGCTCGTTTCAATATGTACGAGCAGGTCTTCTGCGGCTGGTCCATGTACGAAGTAGCGGGCGCGTACGTAAACGAGGACAAGCCAAAGACACCCGAGGGGAAATATCCACTCGACGAAGAGCAGACGCAGGTAGTTCGCCTCATGTTCCGGTTTCGCGACAATGAATCGGAGAAAATTGCGCTAGAGAGGAAGTTCCCCGAAGTCTATCGGGTGATTCTCTACTGGGTTCTTTCTGCCTATGGTCATGCCGATGTGTATGAATCGTGGTCGGATGAGGAGTGCCGGCGATTCCTCCGCGACCATTCCGCATGGGAGAGGGACCCCGCACGAAAAGCGTTTGCCGAGGAGCTCTACCCTGTCCTTGCCAAGCGGATATCCAAGTGGATCGATGACTGCGGTCTCTTTGTCTTTGGCTACCTCGTCCGCGAGTTCTGGCAAAAGATAGTTGAATTGCACGAACAGGAAGGCAAACCGCTTGAAGACGAAATCTGGGTTTCCAGTATCTTCCACACCAACGTCAACCTCATGACGTACAAGGATTAATGACCCAAATGTTATACTGTTCACAGAACATCAAACCAAAGGAACGTTATGCCAGAAGAAACTGAAGCGAAAGAAATCGTTCTCTCACAGGAAGACGCAGAGCTTTTTTTCAAGCTCTGTCGTTCACAAGGATCGGAGCATATCGCGCGCCAGGACCCAAACTTCGCACTGCACCAGCTCATGCTTGAGCTAGATGAGGGCAATCGAAGTTTTGGTACTACGCTAAGCACAGTACTCGATAGTGCGCTTGGCACCGGGCCACTTCAGAGCCGGAAAAGAAGAGCCGAAAAGCTCGAGCACCAAAACGCCTAACTGGCGAACCAGTTATCTACAAGCCCGATACCGAAAGGTGTCGGGCTATTTATTTGAGATCTCTAAAGTAAATCAGAAGACAGGAACACCGAACGCATCTGATTGACAATGCGGGCGGGAGTCTCGGCAAATGTCCCGTCGGGCATAGTAGTTTTTTCCAGAGCGGACTTCTCTTCTTTATCTTGCAGCCGAGCTTATAATCCGGCCATTTTGATTACGCTTGGTTATATTTCTCTCGTACCGTGGAGGTGGCAAAAAGATCCTGAAAGTGAATGGTATGGAGTACTCGTTGCCGATTGTGTTCACTCCATGCCGATAGCTAATGACATACGGGCTATTGTATGGTAGTTTCAGACAAACACAAGTTCCAAAACAACAGCAAAGGTATGTATGAAAAAGAGTTCACTAACTCTTCGATCACCGATACTTGTCTTGTCAAGGAAATGGTCGAAGAGAGCACGGAGGATCGCTTGCGGATTACCGCAAGGACAGACGGTCTTTGATTTCTACCGATGGTTCGTACTTAACGGCGGTAAGCATCGCGTAAATGGCTTCGGCAACGTAGACAACGTAGGGATAAAGACCTACGAAGAAGTACGACATATTCTCGTCCGAAACGGCTTCCCCGATCCAGACGAGAAAGCATTCAGGGCTGGCTATTGCGGAATCTGTCTACCCAAAGATCTGCTTCGCTGGATAGTATCGAGCTGGAAAGACTGGTCGAAGAATCAAAGAAGGAGTTATCTGGCGAGGCTCGCTGAACACTATTGTGACGGCCATTGAGAAATACTTATGGCGCAGAGCGGTTAACACCGCTCTTTTCATATTATTTCTATTCTATAATTCTATAGAATACTGGAATGACAGTCTCGAAACGAGAGTATCACACAACATCGGAAAAAAGAAAAACCGATTGCATCTGGTTTATAATCCGAGCCGGAGTTTCGGCAAACGTACCGTCGGGAGCAAGTGTCTTCTCTATCGCTGCTTTCTTTTCTTTGCCGCACGCGAACACAAAGGCCGTCGTCACTTCCTGCAGAAGAAAGTGGAGGGAGAGCGTGACACGTGAGGGAAACTCTCCTTTCCCTTTCGTCTCATATCCAACGACCCATGCACGAGTATCATAGAATAATTGATCGAATACCACTTGATCGCCGGGAGAGGGCATCACCCCCGCGATGTGGCCGTCACTCCCGATACCCAAGAGGGCGATGACGATGCCCGCGGAAAATATGGATTTCCATTGTTTAAGGTAGCGTTCGTAGTTGATCGCTGATTCGCGCGCGCTCTCTATTCCCGATACATCTACGGCAACAAAAGGAATCCCCAGCGCGGAGGTTTTTTCGGCGAATGCGGTTTTCCGGAAGAGCCTCGCGTTGAGGAATCGCGCGTCTTTTGTGCAACGCTCGTCTACTTGCCCGAGAGAGAGGTTTTTTCTAAGCGTCGCCTCATTCACATAGTCAAGCATGGCAAGCGATGAACCGCCTGACACCAGCACAAGTGTGGGCTTATCGGAGAAATGAACTAGCTCCTGCGAGAGAAAATCCCCCGCCCTCACCGCCGCTTCTCTTGCATTGTTGCACTTTACGAGCTCCATCCGATTATATTGTCGCAACCAGCTTTTTTACTTTGTCTTCAAGAAAGTCGCGAACCATTCTATGAAATTCAAGCGGACTGCTTTCGGGGTCGTCTATTTCCCAATATTCGACATTTTTTCTTTTTCTCAAGAGCGGTGATATGGTGTCACCCTTGTTTTTCATAACAATGATTTTATCACTTTCGTCCACAATCTTTTCAGTCAGCGGCTTTCGGACACACCTCGAGATATCACATCCTTTTTCAGCCATACATGAGATGACCATTTCATGTATTTTTTCTCCCGCTTTCTCACTTACCCCATAGCCAGCGCTTAGTGCCTGATGCTTGCCATCCACCAGCAACTCGAAAATAGCTGCCGCCATCTGGCTTCTTCCCACATTTCCTTTGCAGATAAAGAGCACCCTCATGGTTATTTGATGCTATGCCCACCGAATTGATTCCGGAGAGCAGAGAGGACCTTTCCCGCGTAACGTGGCTTCTTTGCAGATTGAATCCTGAAGTTCAATGACTCTTTGATGACTTTGGTCGGTACACCAAGCTTTTTTGCCGCTCGAATCGTCCACTCCCCCTCCCCCGTATGAGCCACGGTGGAAGAAATCTTTTTTAGGTCTTGGCCATACGTTCCATACGCAGATTCAAGCCATCCTACAAGCCTCGACTCAATGACACTGCGACGATTGTAGAGTGCCGCTACCTTTTTTAGATCAAGCGAGAAAAGCGATCTCTTAAGAACTTCAAAGCCTTCCGCAAGCGCCTGCATCATTCCATATTCGATGCCGTTGTGGACCATCTTCACGAAATGTCCCGACCCGTTTCTACCTGCGTGGAGCAACGCGCCTGGGGCAGCTGTCGCGGCAAACAGTTTCCTCAACCTGTTGAAATCAGCTTTTTCTCCACCTACCATGACGCACGCCCCCTTGCGAGCCCCCGATGGGCCACCGGAAACTCCCGCATCGAGAAAATGTATCCCCTTTTTTCTTAGCATTTGAGCGCGGCGGATAGTATCGGTATAGAGGCAATTCCCCCCATCGATTATGGTATCGCCTTTTGAAAGCAGTGGCAGCAATTTCTTCAATAACTCATCGACACCACCAGAGCTGACCATGACCCAAAGCGTCCTGGGTTTAGAAAGCCGTCCTATGAGCTCCTCCAGCGAATCGACTACCGTGAGCCCTTTCTTTCGAGCGGCCGCTCGTCCCACATCTGACCTGTTAAAGGCAACAACGGAAAAACCCCTGGTAGAGAGACGCAGGGCCATATTGGTCCCCATTTTTCCCAGCCCGATGTACCCAATCAACTTTTTCTCCATACGTTTCATGTGATATACCTATTCTACAATTCTATAGAATACTAGAATATCGTTTTATTCTGGTTTCCTAATTTCCTTTAACTATCTGCTCAAACGAAGCACCGGGTTCATACGTGTCCAGCTTATTTTCTCCCCACTTCTCCAAGATCGGGGTTACAAACTTCCATGCGGCTTCTACCTCATCGGTTGAAGCGAACAGCGTCTGATCTCCTCGTATGCAGTCGAAGAGCACCTGCTCATACGCCTCAGGCAAATGCAACGTTTCTTTCGCGTCGGCATACTTGAATGAAAGCGTTTGGGGATGCACCGCGTTTTCAGTGATCCCGGGTTTCTTCACCCAAAAAAGGATAGAAATGCCTTCGTCGGGTTGAATCCGAAACGTGAGGACATTGCGCTTGCTCGGTATATCGTGGGCGGCATAGACAACGTCTTTAAAATACACCGTTATCTCTGCGCGATCCTCCTCAAGCGCCTTGCCGGCAGAAAGTTCGATAGGCACTCCTTTAAAGCGGCTCCCCTTGAGACGTGCGGTCAGCGAGAAAAAAGTCTCCGTCTTCGAGCTGATATCAACACCTTCCACCTCCGTAAAGCCCCTATAGTGAGCGCGTCTTACTTTCTTTATCTCGGAACTTGAAAGAGGGATGAGGTTTTTAATGACATTGGCGCGTTGTTTCTGCATCTCCTGCGCCGAGAAATCCTTGGGATATTCCATAGCGATAAGGGCAAGCATCGAAAGGAGGTGGTTCTGTCCTACATCACGAAGTGCGCCCAAGCCGTCATACAGAGAGCCTCGATTAAGGACCTTTTCTTTTTCAAACGCACGTATCTCTATTCGTTCAATATGTTTTCGGTTCCAGAGGGGCTCAAAGAGTGCGTTTGAGAATCTGAACGCAAGGATGTTCTGCAAGGTCTCCTTTGCAAGGTAATGGTCAATGCGGAATATCTGCACTTCCTTGAAGAGCTTCCCCAGAAGACGGTCAAGCTTGTGTGCGGTTTCGATATCCCTACCGAACGGCTTTTCGATGAGGACGCGCGTCCACCCTTCGCCATTCGCGCAAGGAATAGAGAGACCTGACTTAGAAAGCTTGGTTAAAATTAATTCATACAGCGTGGGCGGTACTGCCAGATAAAATAGCTTATTGGAGCATACGTTGAAGCGTACATCGGTTTCTACAAGTACATCGGAGAGACCCTTGTATGAATCCATATTCTCGAATTCTCCTCGAATGTAACGAACAGTGCTCAAAAAGGGGTCTATCGCAGATTTTTCAATCTCCCCTTTTCTTTTCTGGATGCTTTCCCGTACAAACGTCCGATAACTTTCATCATAAAATTCGCGCCTTCCGAACGCAATCACGAGAAATTTCTTCGGAAGTAATCCTTTCTGATATAAATCAAAAAGCGAAGGATAAATCTTTCGTTGCGCTAAATCACCCGTGGCCCCAAACACCACGAGTACCGTCGGTTCCACTCCATTTTTTCCATTTCCGTTTGCCATACAGCAAAATAATTTACTGTTTTAATTCCTGAAGTTTCTTCTCCTGCGCCACAATCTGTTCGTCAATATCTTTCAAAAGCTGCTGTTTAAAACGATCATCGATAGCTCTGGTTTCGACATCCACTTTCTTTTTCTTGAGATCTTCAATAAACTTGACCACCCTTTCGTTTTCTCTCTGTTTTTCTGACTCATCAATCTTTCTGAGTCCTTCCTGTAATTGCATATCGATACTTTCTATCGCATCTCTCTTGAACTTTTTTATAGCATCATCTTCAGGGTTTTTCATACCTTTATATTATTTATTAGTAATTTTGGACCTAGCGAGAATTGCACTCGCGCCTCGTCCATGCCATGGACGCATTCTACTACTGAACTATAGGCCCGTAAAAGACCAGTATATAGAAATTCATCATGTGTGTGAAGTAATGGAATTTTATCGTTCATGCGCTATAATTCGCACTGCCGCACTCTTAGCTCAGTTGGTTAGAGCGTCCCATTCACATTGGGAAGGTCGGAGGTTCGAATCCTCCAGAGTGCAACGATAGGAGGCATGTTATGCCTCCGTGGAGGATTCGAAAACCTTCTTGAGATTTTCTTGAGCCAAAGGCGAGAAGAAAATCCAAAAGGTGTACTGGCCGAGTAGCGACCGTTAATCCTCCAGAGTGCAAACGACCAAGACTTCGAAAACGGAAAAAACTTTAACCAAAACGCCTTCCTTTGGGGGAAAGCGTTTTTTTCAATCTTACGAGAAAACTACATCGCTCCACCAGCTGCAGGAGCAGCTTTTGTCTCGCAATTCTTGCACCTCCCTTTGTGGGTTGTCACCTCGTAAATGGCCGAGAGACCGACAAGAAGATAGACAAGCTTTACGAGAGAACCCCACCAACTCACCGACATCCACGTAGCAATATCCCATCCTCCGATTGCAAGAAGCCAGTTGAGACCTCCCACAACAAGAAGGACAAACGCCACTATATGTAATCCTTTCATATATGTAAAAACAGTTAAAACTAACGACCGTTAGTAATGACTCCTGTTCCAAGTATACGCTTGAACCAAGAAAAGATATCCACACCGTCAAAACAAAGATAAAAGTATATCTATAATGAGAAAGGCTTAGTCCGCACGAATAAACTAAGCCGGGGGATGGTCCCGACAGCCCACCTGTGCGTGCACAGGTGGGCTTTTCATAAAACGAAAAACGCTGTTGTATTTGACACTATTATTATGTAATATGCACTCTAGCAACATGTCCTCTATGAAAAAGGAAAGCAACGTGCTTTTTCCTAAGTTCTTCACAACACCATGATGAATTATGAACATACCAAACATCAAAACTCCAACGTATCTGCGACTGGCACTCGCCGTCTTTACCTTCTCTCTCATCTCGCTTGAAAAACATTCCTGCTCGGCCGGAGGAATCACCGTGATCACCCACGGGCAAGGAAGCGACATAGACAGTTGGGTCAGTTACATGGCCACCCGGATCGATGAGTATCGATTCTTCCCGGGATCAAAGGCAACCTTCTACAAAGTCAGCGTCGACTTCACCAATAGCGCCTTCGTAAGTTCGTGGCAGCGACTTGGCGGAAATGATCCACTGACCTCCGATTCAGGAGAGATCGTGCTTCTGTTCGACTGGAGAAATCTAGCCAACACTAGCTACAGCACGATGCAGGTCGCACCTCTCTTCGCCTCGACACTCCTTTCCCCTGCTTTCATTCCTGAATTGGGAGGTCACGCTCCTGCAGAACTTCCCATCCATACTATCGGTCACAGCCGAGGCGGGTCGCTCCTCTCTGAAGTGATTAAGCTACTAGGCACCAATGGCGTTTGGGTTGATCACCAAACAACCCTCGATGGCTATGCGTTTCAAAACGACGCAATGCTTACCAACACCTATGAGAACGTCTTATTCCATGACAACTATTGGCAAGACAATTCTCTTAGCATCCATGGATTCGCTAGGGCTGGAGCGTATAATCGACGTCTAACGGCGCTTCAGGGAGGCTACTGGCCTGATTACATCAATGATCACTCCGATGTGCATCTGTGGTACCACGGAACGATCGACTGGAACACCCCTGCAAACGATGGTAATGCTTCCGTCTCGACCGTTGAGCGCCTCTTCTGGTGGACTTCTGCAGAGGAACGGGGCACCAACGCCGGTT
>Ga0209542_10007192_pt1 | contig 21282 bp, 23 predicted proteins | sample RifCSPhighO2_01_FD_184028 | JGI IMG/M metagenome (GOLD analysis project Ga0209542, IMG submission 184028) | Soil microbial communities from Rifle, Colorado - Rifle CSP2_plank highO2_0.1 (SPAdes) (version 2) | ecosystem: Environmental > Terrestrial > Deep subsurface > Rock core/Sediment ... | reverse complement strand
ATCTCGTTCATCAGATACAATTTTTTGTTGACAACGGATATAAAATTCCTTAAGTTCGGGGCTATAATACGATGTATATATTTCCATACACAAACCAACATGTCCATTATTGATTAGTATCGTTGTCAATTCATGAATGCACAATTTAATTTGTCCAATCAATAAATCCTTGACAACAATTTTGTTAATATCATAAGTAGATATATTCATTTTAGATCGTGCAAGTTTAAACAATGAGACCATTATAAAAACGAGAAATGTTCGTCCTTTACGAAATTTTAATGTTTTTTCGCTGGGCGACACTTTAGAATTTATCGTTGAAAGACAAATATTAATAATAATAAATAATTGAAAATATCAATTTTTATTTATGAATATATAAAATGGATAGCCTATGTATTAATTATTGATTCTTTACAGTTGAAAACATATTAGATATACAAAGAAATTGTTTGCATCTATTATTAGTTCAATAATAGACGCAGACAATTTCTTTGTATATCTAATATTTAATTATGCTCCACATGGCTTAAAGATTTATTTCGATTGAGTAATTAGATAAAATGGAACTTTCTCATCATTTAACAACTTTATTTGATGAATTAATGCAGCCATCTGCTTTATTTTCACATACTGCAAAAACAATGTTTCCGATAACAGAAGAATTAAGAGGAAATGATTTATACATATCTGCGGAGTTACCTGGAATGAAAATAGAGGATGTTAACGTTGAGTTAACAGATGGTTATTTATTTATTAGAGGAATTAAGAAAGACGAATATCACACAGATGATGGCAAATATCGACGTAATGAAAGAAGATTTGGAGAATTTGTTAGAACTTTGTATATTGGAGATGTAGAACGAGAAAAAATCAAGGCGAAAATTGTCAATGGAGTGTTAGAAATAACAGTTTCCGATATTATCAAAACTCCAAAAACAAATAAAATAGCGATAGAATATTAAATTATTTATATAATTTAATCTATTATATTTATATATGTCTTGTCCGATTGCCATCTATTATGTAGCTAGTTTTAAAATAGGAGCTAAATATATTCATATGTCTTCATCTAAATATTATGATTTGAAAAAGATACTTTCTAAGTTAGACAATAAACATTCGCAAAACGTAGCTAAAGTTGTAGGAGGTATGCAAGGGGATATGATTGCTACAAAAATATTAAAGAAAAATATATTAGAAGAAGATCAATTAGATATATTAGTATCAATGTATGCACTAAAACATAAACCAACAACAAAAAAAATAGATATTAAGAAAGAATCTGATTTATTAGGACATGTTGAAATAAAATATAAAAATGTAGATCAGTTTTGGATGGGAAAATTAAAAATATTAAGAAAGAACTGTGGAATGGAATATATTATACCATTGTTAGCTCTAAGTATATATTCAAGATTTCAACTATATCATCCGAATGGACAACCTAAAGAAATATTTGATAAATCGATTAAACTATAACAAATTTATTTAATATTTAAAAAAATATTTTTATTATTGATATTAGTTTATATTTTAAAGAAAAATGAAATACGATCGAATATAAATTTATCCAATTACTATAAAAGAGATGATTAAAAAAATGATATAAATATAGATTATAATATTAAAAAATATATAGTTTATATTATGGCAAATCTACAAAATGATTATGATGATACGAGTGATGAGGAATTAGATAATCACGGCGACTTATCGGACACGATGATCATACAACAAATTAAAAATAATCCATTACCGCGTTATTGTATTATTGTTACATATGAAATTTGCAAAGCGATTAATAATTTATACACCAAAAAACAAACTTTATCAAGTGCATTAATTAACGCATTTTTAAATTGGATATGTAAAAATAGTAAAAAATCATATTTAATAAATCACGACTGTCCAATCAAACATAAATATACAAGAAATGCTTGTAATAATTGTAATGTGTTAAATATATCTAAACAATATATAAATAACACAATTCTTACTGTACTACATGAAGAATCAGCATTGTCAATACATAAAAAATATAAGAAAATTATATTAGAAACTATGAGACAAGTTACTGTTAATAACGCGAAGGACTCTTATTTACCGTTAATGTATATAAAAAAATTTAAGGATAAATTTACTTTTATTGATTATGACAAATATTTAGCTAAAAGCTTACTAGAAACTTTACTGGAAAAATACGAGACAAATGGAGCAAAGCGACCCTTATTGAGAAAGAACAATAGTGACGATAGCGATGATAAAGACGACGAAACAACCGATAAATCTATTAATATTAATGAATATGTTAATATTGACGAATATAAGAAATATAAAAATAAATATAACTTAATTTCAATATTTGATATAATTGAATTAGTAAAAAAAAGAGAACTAACTAAAGAACGCTTGTTTACAGTAAAAGTAAATACTGAGAAAAACGCAATTAAATTGTTTAAAAAATATACAGCAAATAAAGGTGAACCTTTATCAAGAGATGAAATTATTAAATTATATATACATAATAGTGATGTAGTAGATTTTAAAGTTATATATAAAATATTTACATGTAATTATCCAAATATATACAAAGAAATATGTATCAATATAAAAATGTTATCGAAAAATGATTCTATATTTATAGCACAATTAGCAAATTATAGCGAAGATTGTTTAACAATGATGTTTAATCATAAATCACTAGACGATGATATAAAAAATCAATTAATAAAAAATGCATTAATAATAAACAACAATTATAGTGATGAATTTTTAGTAAAAGCATTTCTTTCTTGTCATCCCTGTTATACATTTGAACAAGATTTAATAATAAAAAAACTTCATAATTATAATAACGATATATTAAGCAAAATTATATGCAAACAAAATATGAGTGACGCATTAGAAGAATATATTAATAAAATAACACCTAACATTAATACAGTTAACATATTGATATTACATATGAAATGTACAAATTGTAAAAATAAATCTGACAATCTATTTCACAAACAAATAATTAGATTACTTGATCATAAAATTATATTTAATGAACAATCATTAATTAATTTAATAAAAAATATTCATATTGCTAATATTAACGATTGTGAGATATATAAATTAATATTAGAACATGGTGTTAAAATAAATAAAGAAATATTTGAAATTGCATTACAGAATTATAAAACAATTAATAATATAAATAAATTTATTAAAATGGACGATGAAATATATAAATTAGTACACACATATAATCAATGTCACTTGTATAAGTTTGATATAGACAAATCTATAATAGAACATCGATCTAAATATTATATTACCAGTAAATCAATTGATATAACAGATGAGAACAATTCATATACTAATTTATTCAGTGCATACATAGATATATATATAATCGAAGATCTATTTCGTAATTTTACTAATATACCAATAGAGCTAGTAATAGACATACTTAAAAATAACAATATTACGATGAATTGTTATTTATATTCACATTATCAAAAAACCAAGATTCAAAACTTACTATTGAATAAGCTTAAAGAAAATCATAAATTTAAAAAGTTATATAAAAAAATGGATACTTTAGCTGGAAAATAAATGAAACAATTAAAAAATTGTTTAAATAAGTTTAATTATATATAAGTATATAAAAAATAATTAATCGTAGTTAGTTTTGGGTTTGGATATTCATTGAATTTTTTATGTCCTAATAAATATCAACTATCTATAAACGGACTAAAAAATTGTTTTACCATTAAATATTAAAAACATGAGGACATAAAATGACTAAATAAAAATATTAGATTAAATGAGATTAAATATATAAAAAATAATATATATACGTAATATTATATATAGATGCCAAATAATTATATGTGTGATTATTGTAGACAGAAGTTTGATGATAAGGAAGTTTATTTGTATCATATAGAACGATGCGAGTATATACCTAGAAAGGTAAAACGTCGTATTAAATTATTAAAAAAAAATAATGATGACGAATATACATCATAATTATAAATATTTACATATACAATATAATTGCTTTTTTGAAAGAATTCACAATGACGCCAAATCCATACAATATTAACAAAAAATATCAATCAATAATAATATAAATATTGAGGAAGTGATTAAACGAATATATATTTTATTAGTGTATATGATATAAATGGAGGATTGCTTGGACACAGATAGTAAAGATCAATTATTAGCTAATAAAATATGTATTATATGTGAACATGAAATTACAGATAAAAAAGTCCTACCATGTATGCACTTTTATTGTCGTAAATGTATCGATACATGGTTACATATAAATAATACATGTCCAATATGTCGGACACCATCGGATATAGTAATAAATATTGAGAATGAATTACAAAGCCAAAATAAAATACACATATGTAAAAACATATGTAAATATTTATAGTAACTGGAATAATTGAGTAATTATACGCTTGTTATACTACCATTGAAAATAATAAAAAACAATGTTAGTGGTTTTTAAAAACAACAATCTTTAATAATGTGTTATTTTTAATATTACTATACATAGCAAAGCGACCCTTAAGGAGCGATTGCGACAACGAGACAAGTTAACTCAACATATATTCTTAAAAATTTATATACTTTTATATAAATTTTTTGATTTGGAAACAAAACGACATATATTATAATTTATTGTATTACAGTAGATAGTAAATATATATGTTTTAGAAGTATTTTATAATATTTATTATTGTTAAATTTTTTATTTTCTATTTTGAATTATGTTAACCACGTTGATATAATAACAAAGTTCTATAATTATGCAATAAACAAAAATATAGATATATTAATATTTTTAACTATTATAAAAATTGATATGTATACATCTTATTTGTACACTAATAATTGTTATGTGCCAAAATACATGTTGTAATTGGACATCTGCTATTTTATGTATGTTACTTATATTACCTTTTATCGGTGATATAATTGATGATTATTCGGAATCACATATATTAGCCGAAAGTATACCAAATAATACTATTATTATAACCGATCTTAATAATAAAGTTATATCGTCAATATTGTCTAATAAAATAATAGATATTAATGACGAAGATAAATTAACAAAAATTTTGCCTAAAGTTAAGGATGTTATATTACATACATATGGAGGGAACGCCAAAATATCCAACATAATAATTAAATTAATATACACAATGCCGAATACATTAAATTTTTATATACCAAGAAAAGCATATAGTGCTGGAACTAGATTGGCATTATGTGGAAATATTTATATGAATGATTTAGCTCAATTATCACCTATTGATTATCAGCTAAATGTTGATAATAATTTTATTCTTAATATTAATACGTTAGAAAAATATTATGATTTAGTTGATGTAAATATGGTTAATGAAGATATATATCTTGCATATCTCGAACTGTTAAAACATGAGCGGTACAACCATAAGTTAATGATAGATATCTTATTAAAACAAAACTATAATTATAAAGTTATAGCTAATGTAAAAGAAGAACTTATGTTTGGAAAATATCCCCACTCTTATCCATTTAATAGGAACGAATTAACAAACATGGGTTTACGTATTAATGATATACCTAACAATATTAATGAAATCTTTTACTATTTTGAGAAAATAATTAACAAATAATTTGTTAAATATTCATGCGGTAAACATTATATTGCTTTATATATTATTGTGAAAACACTTTATTTTAGACATTAAAAGTCCTTTTTTACAAGCTAATGGGTCTATATTACAAATACATTTGTGATAAAAAATAGATCTACATAAATTTGTATTTACTTTATCACAAATACATTTATGAGGATCAATCAAATTCAAGATAATGCAAATAACACAACTTACTGCCACAGAAATTATTATTATTATTATTGGTTCCATTTTATTGCAAACTATTAAATTGTAGTAACAAAATGTAATAAATTATTTTTCAATTTTTTCAATAAAAAATTAATTATCAAAAACTATCATTTTTCGAGTAAATGTAAAAAAATGTATCGTTTATTCCAATAGTAATATAATCATAAATGTATTTATATGACAGATTTAATGGCTACAGATATTTTATATAAATCGTTGAAATATAAAACATGTCCATTAACCGGTAAATTTATTCGTAATGGAGAAATAAAATATATATGTAATCAGCCTATTGTTTCACATTCGTTTGTTAAAGATATAACTTATTCACAATACTATAGTTCTTTTCATTTAGATTATTTAATATTTACTACATGTGAAAATGGACACACAATCAACAACGAATATAATAAAACAGTTGATAAATAATAATAAAAAAGTGTGTAATCACAGATTAAACTATTCATTTTTATCATGGCTATATGTTTTAATTTATTTAATAAAAAATAGATTAATTATTAATAATAATTTATTTTTTTAAAAATTTTTTTATTATACGTTTTATAAATATTACTTTGTAATATTTATAAAACACGCACCATTAAATAAAAATTTATAATTTTTATTTAATGTTGTACGAAACAAAAATTTAGAGAGATATATTTATTTGGAAATCCGAAATAACCTGTGATGTTCAATCAGCAAGTAAATAATTACAAGGCACCCATTTTTGTACGTTATATAAATATTACTTCGTAATATTTATAAAACGCGCGTTTTCAATATAATGTTTTCTTAAAACATTATATTGAACACGTACAGTTTTCTGAGTGTGCACAAAAATATAAAATTGATATCTAAATTATTAAGAAAATTAATCAAAATAATAAAATTTAAGAAACTGAATAAAAATTACAAGGGAGCAAAGCAACCCTTATCGAGGAGGAGCGATAGCAACGACAAAAATTATAGTTAGCAAATCTAACTATAATTTACGCTGAATGAAAACGGCTTTGCTATTTTCATTCATCGAGACAAAAATTATTTATTATCTAAACGACTTATAAATTTGTAGAGTATATAAAGGGTTTATACATTAATTTATCTGTAATTAATTAAAAAATATGTTAGTGTATAAATTAAATTCTTTTTATATTCACACATAACATTTATTGATAAGTTAATGTTTGATAAATAAATTATTTATATATATAAATAATTTAAAAAGTAATTAATACTTCGTCAATTGTTGTTTGTGGTTTTTTAGAATGTATAGTTCTTTTACATTTAATAATATATATTTTATAATTTTTAAAATTATCGCTAATTAATTTTACATTTGCATTACTCATTATAAATTTAATATTATTTGTTTTCATATTATGACATATATTAAATAATTTTAAATGTTCATTTTTGTCAAATCCATTTATATTATATCCAACAAATGATTTTTCATTAATTGGTGCATATGGTGGATCCATATAAACAAAATCATGTTTATTTAAAGTATTTAATAAATTGTCATATGTACTAAGCGTAAATTCTACAGTTGTAAATAATGATGATAATTCATTAATATTTTCTGTAGTATAAATTGTTGGATTTTTATAATGTCCAAATGGAACGTTAAAACCATTTTTTCCTTCTCTATAAACACCTCTAAAACAAGTTTTATTTAAAAATATAAATCTTGCCGAATTTTTAACTTTTCTTTTATTATTACTATTGTTATATTTTGTTCGAATCCAATAATAATAATTTTCCTTAGATAAATTTGCGTCGTTTTTATTTTGCGGTTTTCTGTTAATATTAGTACTATATTCAATAGAATTATAATGACTGGCTATTTTATTTAAATATTTTAATAATTTATCTTTATCATCTCTAATATTGATATATGTATAAATTAATGCTTCGTTTATATCACCCACAATAATTTTATTTATTTGTATATTATTATTTTTTTGTTCTTTTAACAATTTTATTAATACACTTCCACCTCCTAAAAATGGTTCATAATATGTATCTATATTTTTTGGAAACATTTTATATATATCATTTATTATTTGCGTCTTACCTCCAACCCATTTTAAAAAAGGATGCATTACAATAAATATTATATATATCTATATTTTTATTAATCAATTTTTATAAAAAATGATATTTAAATTATTTGTATATATTAATATATATATGTATTATGTCTAATAAAAAAGCAATTAATAAAATTATAAAATGTGCAATAAATAATAAAGAAATAAAATTATTAAAACATAAAACCGTCGTAAAATGGATATATGGAATATATAAATTTACATCTTCAAAAGAAGAATTAGAATTTGGAAAGAAATATTTAAAAATTGTTAGACCAGATATAAACGTGAATAAACAATTTACAACATTGTTTGGTGAAATTATCTGTTATGAAATATTTACGTTATTAAATGAAAACATATATAAACCTAAAAAAATAAATAATTTATTACCAGATTATGAAACGGATAATAAAATTATCGAAGTTAAAACAGGTACATATTTAACCAGCGGAACCGCACATGAAAAAATATTAGGCACACCATTTAAATATAGCGATGTTCCTATATTATATAATAAAAAATTATTAATTATTTGTATCGCAGGTGCAGAAAAAATATGTAAAGAAAAATATCATAATTTAGACTATGAAAAATGTTCTGTTAATAAAAAAAAAATATTAAATTTTTATAAATTGTTAAATATAGAATATATAGGAGCAACCGAATTATTAAATAAATTAGTGTAATAAATTAATGCTTTTTAACCATAACATTTATTGATAAGTTACTGTTTGAAAAAATAAATAAATATAAAAGTAATTTGTAAATAGAATAAGTCAGTCGAACTAGTCTAATAGATAAACACTTGTCTATTATATATAAAAATTGATAAGAATAATATATTGAAAACATCATTTATAATATGATATTGCTAACAAAAGATGTCTTTGTGGGACAGAGTGAACACTCCTGGGAAATGTGTTCCGTTTAAGACTGGAAATTATGTATATTTGATACAGGTATCAACAGATGGAGTTGACCTAGGATCTATTTGTAAGCTTTTTTATAGCAAGGATAGTGCAGATAGGTCACTGAAATGTCAGACGTGTTTCAAACGAGCACTCAAGTATCTGACGCTTATTGACGCATCTGGAAAGTTTCCGTGGCCTCCTCGGGGTGTGTGTGGTGAACTCGACAATCTCGCCATGCAGCGCGACAAACTTCTTCGCACAAGTCCCGCGTGTAACTTCGTGATGATTAAGGGGGATGGTGGCGAGATTTCCGCGTTTGGAGATCCTAGGCAAGTTGGTGGTTTTGATCACGTTCAACTTATATGTTCTAGCTCATCGATAATGCAGATGCACAGGCACCTTGGAGATATTTTGTTCAAGATGTACTATGATCTCATCAACCGCATACTGTTTGAGACAGATGCTGATGGTATGGAAGAATCTCTAGACCTACTTCTCAATCTGATTGAGAGTTCTACGAACGCTCACATCATTCACTTTGCGACGGACTTTCTTCGTACGCATATGCACCGTGGATTTAATACGCAATCGCCTCACATGCAAGCGGTTTTTGTGTCTAGGATGCTATTTGATGCGAACATAACAGGTGTTAACAGCCGCAATAACGTTGTCGCGACTGTTATTCACCAAATTAATAACAACGTGTTGGATCTGCTTCGGACAGCGAAGGATGAGACTGCGATGAAACAGTTTCTTGATGCACGATTCAATCCTCTTCAGTATCAACGCACGACAGCACCGCTTCGTGAAGGTCAAATAGATGTTGCTCGTCGCACCCTCGGAGATTTTCGCGTTGTGACTATGACTGTTGAACAAATGATAAGGTTTTTCGGGGCAGTGCGTGGTTTCACCACGCCGATTCTCGTAGGTTCGGCATCTGCGTACGACTCAATAAGTCGCCAGTGTGCAACTCATGGACGCAAGACCACTGCAACTGAGTTTGCTGCACGTTCCCGTTCATATCCGTCTACGGTTATGGAGCTAATCAAACGCCTGGGTGAATTTCCAGGACTACTCATTTTGACTGATGGACACGATGCTGTTTATCAGTGTATGATGGTCCCAAACAAGGCGTTTCGTGATGATGGTTATGATGAGGAAGAGTCTATTGAGTTCATGCACACACATCTTCAATATGAGTTTCCATGGCTATTTCGATATGGATGTGCTCGCAACTACGGAATTCCGACGATTGCACGGGTTATGGCAGTGGGACTACAGGGGCGACAAGGGACGGGACGCTTCAATGCTTTTTTTGCAACTGGCGATCGTATTCCGCATGACGAGAGTGTGCCTTTTTTCAAGGAATACATTCGTCCAGAGCTTGGGACGCACGTTGGGCGTGTCTTTGAGGAACTTAAGAATACGATGAAGATCGAGACCATTGGCGATGGACCCTACGCAGTAGGTGTGGGTGTGAGCTGCACCGCGAGTAACAAGGTCTCCCGTTCGCTAGTGTTTTATCACGATGGGCACAAGTTTTTTATCGATAGGTTCGTGTAATAAATAAATACTTATTTATTATGTACGTGTAAATATGTTAATTTTATAACTATTACATTAAATTAATAATGAAACAAAACAAGATATAAAAACTACAATAATAAAAAAGGATATTATAATAATATACCTAAAAAATATACTAATATTGCAAATATAGATTTTAATAATTGGAATGATAATAATAATTATATTGGTGTGATAATAAATACACATAAAAAAACAAAAAAAAAAATGAATATATTGAATATTATTAATTTATTAATTTTTAATATTATTTAATGCAATACGAGCGACATTATAAGAAACATATAATTTGTTTGTATATAATTCGTGTGCATAAAATTATTTTTATACACATATCATACATCAAATCTTTCATAAAGATTATTATATTGTCTATTAACTCTTATAAATGTGCAACATTTAGATAAATTTTTTAGTTTGTTTGCTCCTACATATGTGCAAGTAGATCTTATACCACCTAATATATCTAATAATGTATTTTCAACTTTACCCTTATATGGAATTTTAACAGTTCGCCCTTCTGACGTTCTATAGTTATTAATTTGACCATAATATTTTTTTTGTGATGTATCCGAAGACATTCCATAGAAAATTTTATATTTATGTTCTTCTATTTCTTGAATACCATTAATTACTTTGTTGGTTAATATTTTTTCTGTTATAAGTTCTCCTCCACTTTCATTATGTCCTGCCAACATACCACCTAACATAACAAAATCAGCACCAGCACCAAACGCTTTAGCAACATCACCAGGTGTTTTACATCCACCATCTGAAATAATATGAGCATTAAGTCCATGTGCAGCATCCGCACATTCTATAACAGCTGATAATTGGGGGCAACCTACTCCAGTTTTAATACGTGTAGAACATGCACTTCCATTACCTAACCCAACTTTAATAATATCTGCTCCATTCATAATAAGTTCTTCTGTCATATTACCACTTACAACATTTCCAACAATTAAAGTAATTTTATCATATGATTCTCTAATTTTTCTGACGTAATCTATTAAATATTGACTATAACCATTAGCTACATCTAAACATACAAAATCTGGTTTAACTACATCATATATTTTACAAAATTTTTCAAAATCTTTTTCATTAGCTCCAATTGAAGGAATCATATAAGATTTATTAAATTTGAACCAACTATAATCAGTTACATTATAAAATTTATGAAATACTGTAATAAGTTTATATTTAATTAGTTCATTTGCCATTTCGTAAGTTCCAACCGTATCCATATTGGATGCCATGATAGGAACGCCTTTCCATATTAAATTAGAATGTAAAAATTTGTATTCTCTTTCAAGATCAACATCATTGCGAGAACGTAAAGTAGAACGTTTTGGTTTAATGAGAACATCATCAAAGTCCAATTTTATATCTTGTTCAATCTTCATTTTTATATATAGTTTTATTAATTAGTATTTATATAAAAAATCTATAAAATATATTTTATTGTTTATATACAAAATAGACGCGACAAACCATTTGTGATTACATATAAATTAATTATAATTTTTTTGACAATTTATACATATCCAGTTTGGTATTTTGATATTATTATATCTTGTAATTCTTAATTTAGTTTTAGCTTTCATATATGTACTTTTACAAAATATACATATATACATATCTTTTGTAATATCCAGTAATACTACATCAATATCAGGTATTTCTAGCTTAAATTTTGTAAGTATTGCTAGTGATAACTCTTTTAATGAAGGTGTTTCTGGTTTGTATACTGGTATTGGTTGTATCGGATTATTTCTACAATATAATTCTTGTAAATTCCACGGGCAATGTTCTAGGCTGGTTAATTGATTATTAGAACAATATAATTGTTGTAAATTCGACGGGCAATGTTCTAAGCTTGTTAATTGATTATTTTGACAATATAATTTTTGTAAATTCCACGGGCAATATTCTAGGCTGGTTAATTGATTATTTCTACAATCTAATATTTGTAAATTATACGAGCAATGTTCTAAGCTCGTTAATTGATTATTATAACAATATAATTGTTGTAAATTACACAAGCAATGTCCTAAGCTTGTTAATTGATTATTATAACAATATAATTGTTGTAAATTACACGGGCAATATTCTAAGTTTGTTAATTGATTATTAGAACAATCTAATATTTGTAAATTCGGCGAGCAATGTTTTAAACTGGTTAATTGATTATATCCACAATATAATTGTTGTAAATTCCACGGGCAATGTTCTAGGTTGGTTAGTTGATTAATACTACATCCTAATATTTGTAAATTCTGTGGGCAATGTTCTAGGCTGATTAGTTGATTACTATTACATTTTAATATTTGTAAATTCCACGGACAATGTTCTAAACTTGTTAATTGATTATTTCGACAATCTAATTTTTGTAAATTCTTTGGGCAATGTTCTAAACTTGTTAATTGATTATAAGAACAATCTAATTCTGTTATATTTTTTGGAAATACAATTCCTTCTAACGTTGTTATTCTTTTATTAGATATATCAAAGAGAACCATTTGTGATCATAAATAATTAATTATTTATAATTAGTTTATCAATTTTTTTGACAATTAACACACATCCAGTTTGGTATTTCAATATTATAATTATATCGGTCAATATATCTAGTAATTTTTAATTTAGTTTTAGCTTTCATATATGTACTTTTACAAAACATACATATATGCATATCTTTTATAATATCCAGTAATATTACATCAATATAAGGTATTTCTAGCTTATATTTTGTAAGTATTGCTAGTGATAACTCTTTTAATGAAGGTATTTCTGGTTTGTATACTGGAATTGGTTGTATCGGATTATTTCTACAATCTAATATTTGTAAATTTGGTGGGCAATGTTCTAAGCTCGTTAATTGATTATTATAACAATATAATATTTGTAAATTTGGTGGGCAATGTTCTAAGCTCGTTAATTGATTATTATAACAATCTAAATTTTTTAAATTTGGTGGGCAATGTTCTAAGCTCGTTAATTGATTATCAAAACAAACTAATTCTTGTAAATTCCTCGAGCAATGTTCTAAGCTCGTTAATTGATTATCAAAACAACATAATTTTTGTAAATTTGGTGAGCAATGTTTTAGGCTTATTAGTTGGTTATGTACACACGTTAATTCTCGTAAATTTGGTGGGCAATGTTCTAAGTTTGTTAACGGATTATCATAACAATTTAATATTTGTAAATTCCACGGACAATGTTCTAAACTTGTTAAGTAATTAAAACCACAATTTAATTCAGTTATACTTTGTGGGCAATGTTCTAAGTTTGCTAACTGATTATAAGAACAATTTAACATTTGTAAATTCGGTGGGCAATGTTCTAAACTTGTTAATTTATTAAATCGACAATCTAATTTTTGTAAATTCCGTGGGCAATGTTCTAAGCTCGTTAATTTATTACTAAAACAAATTAATTCTGTTATATTTTTTGGAAATATAATTCCTTCTAACGTTGTTATTCTTTTATTAGATATATCAAAGAGAACCATTTGTGATCATAAATAATTAATTATTTATAATTAGTTTATCAATTTTTTTGACAATTAACACACATCCAGTTTGGTACTTCGATATTATTATATTTTGTAATTCTTAATTTAGTTTTAGCTTTCATATATGTATTTTTACAAAATATACATATATACATATCTTTTGTAATATCTAGTAATACTACATCAATATCAGGTATTTCTAGCTTATATTTTGTAAGTATTGCTAGTGATAACTCTTTTAATGAAGGTGTTTCTGGTTTGTATACTGGTATTGGTTGTATCGGATTATATCTACAATATAATTCTTGTAAATTCCACGGGCAATGTTCTAGGCTGGTTAATTGATTATTAGAACAATATAATTGTTGTAAATTCGACGGGCAATGTTCTAAGCTTATTAATTGATTATTTTGACAATATAATTTTTGTAAATTCCACGGGCAATGTTCTAGGCTGGTTAATTGATTATTTCTACAATCTAATATTTGTAAATTATACGAGCAATGTTCTAAGCTTGTTAATTGATTATTTCTACAATCTAATATTTGTAAATTATACGAGCAATGTTCTAAGCTTGTTAATTGATTATTATAACAATATAATTGTTGTAAATTACACGGGCAATATTCTAAGTTTGTTAATTGATTATTAGAACAATCTAATATTTGTAAATTCGGCGAGCAATGTTTTAGTTCCGTTAATTGATTATATCCACAATATAATTGTTGTAAATTCCACGGGCAATGTTCTAAGTTTGTTAATTGATTATTAGAACAATCTAATTTTTGTAAATTCTGTGGGCAATGTTCTAAGTTTGTTAATTGATTATTTCTACAATATAATACTTGTAAATTCCACGGGCAATGTTTTAAGTTTGTTAATTGATTATTAGAACAATCTAATACTTGTAAATTACACGGGCAATGTCCTAAGCTTGTTAATTGATTATTATAACAATATAATTGTTGTAAATTACACGGGCAATATTCTAAGTTTGTTAATTGATTATTAGAACAATCTAATATTTGTAAATTCGGCGAGCAATGTTTTAGTTCCGTTAATTGATTATATCCACAATATAATTGTTGTAAATTCCACGGGCAATGTTCTAAGTTTGTTAATTGATTATTAGAACAATCTAATTTTTGTAAATTCTGTGGGCAATGTTCTAAGTTTGTTAATTGATTATTAGAACAATCTAATACTTGTAAATTCTGTGGGCAGTGTTCTAGATTAATTAATTGATTAGTAGAACAATCTAATACTTGTAAATTCTGTGGGCAGTGTTCTAGACTAATTAATTGGTTTCTCATACAATATAACACTTGTAAATTCCACGGACAATGTTTTAAACTAGTTAATTGATTAAAACTACAATTTAATTCAGTTATATTTTTTGGAAATACAATTCCTTTTAACGTTGTTATTCTTTTATGTGAGATATCAAAGATAACCATTTATGTTGCTGTTTGTAATTACATATAAATTGGATATAATTATATAATTAGTTTATCAATTTTATTGACAATTTATACACATCCAGTTTGGTATTTCAATATTATGATTATATCGGTTAAATATAGTAATTTTTAATTTAGTTTTAGCTTTCATATATGTACTTTTACAAAATATACATATCTTTAGTAATATCTTTTAAAATTATGCTTATGCTAATGTTAGGTGTTTCTAGCTTATATTTTGTAATTATTTCTAATGATAATTCTTTTAACGATGGTGTTTCTAGTATATATAAGGGTCGCTTTGCTCCCCTTTCTTTTTGCTCCCCTTTCTTATCAATGAATGAAAACTTTTTTGCAGTTTTCATTCATCATAAATTATAGTTAGTTTTGCTAACTATAATTTTTGTCGCTATCGCTCCTCCTCGATAAGGGTTGCTTTGCTCCCTTGTAAATCTAGTAAATAATGTTTTAACTTTTATTATAAGCAACCATAATAAAAATTTGCTTGAATAATATTATAAAAATTGATTAAATATATATTTAATCAATTATATCATAAATGTTAAGTTAATTAATGTCCAGTGTTCATTACAAACCATCTTTATATCCTCATTATTTTAAGACGACAATCACGATCTGTGATTTTATAAATAAATATAATAATTCCCAAAAAGGAGATAGATTATATGGTAATAACGAATCTTTAGCTGGACGTGTTATGCTTAATCGAACAGCTGGTTCTAAATTAACTTTTTTAACAATACAATCTGATGGATATAAATTACAAATTATTATAGATAAAAAAGAATATCAAACTAATTATAACGAATTAAAAAATATTAATATAGGTGATATAATTGGAATTAATGGATTTGGTGGGAAATCTTTAAGAGATGAAATTAGTTTATATGCAAAAGAGATTATTATTTTGACACCTTGCTTACATCACATTCCAAAAGAATATTATGGAATCAAAGATGCGGAAGTAAGAGCAACACAGCGATATTTAGATTTGATGATTAATAAAGAAAGTCGAGATACATTTATTAAAAGAAGTCTCATTATTACAGAAATTAGAAAATATTTAAATGAACAAAATTTTATAGAAGTTCAAACACCAATTTTATCTGCAAAAGTTGGAGGAGCGATGGCAAAACCATTTAACACTTATTGTAATGATAAAAAATTAGATTATTATTTGCGAATTTCTCCTGAACTTCATCTTAAAATGCTTGTAGTTGGGGGACTTGATAGAGTATATGAAATTGGACAGCAATTTAGAAACGAGTCAATTGACTTAACACATAATCCAGAATTTACAAGCCTAGAATTTTATATGGCATATGCGGATTATAATATATTATTTTCAATGTGTGAAGCTTTAATAATTCAAATTGTTTGTAAAGTTGCTAAACCTAAAATGGATTATACTACGACTGATGGAAAAGTTATAGAAATTGATTTTAATCCTCCCTATAAACGCATAGATATGATGAATGAATTAAGTCGTATAGTTGGTTTTAATGTTCCTTGTGATGATAGTGACGAAACAAACAAAATATTACTTGAAATATGTGACAAATATAATGTAGTTTGTTTGCATCCTACTACAACTGCAAGACTTTTAGATAAATTAGTTGGATATTTTATAGAACCTCTATGTATAAATCCTACTTTTATCTATAATCATCCCAAAATAATGTCACCTTTAGCTAAAGGACACAGACACAATCCACAGCTAACAGAACGTTTTGAATTGTTTATTAATGGTATGGAAATCTGTAACGCTTATACTGAGTTAAATGATCCGATTGTTCAAAAAGAACGATTTGATGAACAACATAAAGCTAAAGATAAAGGGGACACTGAAGCTCATGGTCATAACGAAGAATTTCTAGAAGCCCTTAAATACGGTCTACCGCCTACAGCGGGTTTTGGTATGGGAATCGATCGATTAACGATGCTTATGACCAACAAGCACACTATCAAAGATGTTATTTTATTTCCATTATAAAAAATTTGTTTCAATTAGTTTTTAATAATAAAATCTAATTTTGCTATTTTTATGCGTCGCCAGCAGTATCGCCAGCAGATTCATCGTTTGTTACAAACGACGGCACAGTAATAACTGCATAAGGATGAAAATGGCTCATGCTTGGGAGCCCCTCTCCACCTCGAAAGAAGCCACTGCTTTCGAATACGTCGTCGTTGTAAACAAGGGACACCTGTTCGGGAATAGTACCGCCTCCCGAGATGTGCATGGATAGGGCAGTAAGTTGCCCGTCAACTTCCAGATGAACGGGATCACCGAAGCACAAGAACGGCTCCTTCATTTCATATTCCAACTGTTCCATATCTTGAGTCACCAGAACAGTATTCATGATGGGGTACCTCCTCAGCCACCAGTATTCACTAAGATCAGACGAACCATCTCCGTAGATAGCTCGAAGCTCGACGTCGCGCTGGATACGCGTTTTTCCAAGGTTTTTCATCTTATCTTTTATTGCCGCGAGCAGGAATGCAATGTCCAGCACTTTGACTGCAACTGGATAAACAACTGCTGGCGGTTTTTCTTCGTCATAGTCATCAAAACACTTGCACAACTCCTTTTCGTCATCGTCTGCTCCGCGAGGGTTTTTGCACGCCATACATATAAGAAACTTGGGAGGGGTGGACATGTCGGTCAACCAATTAATCGAGACCTTCCCGTTGTACACATTATACATACTATGGACAATCCACCGCATCTTTTCGATCTCGTCACGCTCCTTGTCAAAAGATTCGGACATAGCTCTACAAATTATATATTTATATATAATGACTTAATTATATCAATTTTTTAGACTATATCATTAAATATTTTTTTACACTTTTTCAAAGCACAATTTAAGAGTAATAATATTTTAAACAAGCGAAATTGCAACCAAAGTTAAAAGTCCAAAAACGGATTGTCTAAGAGTATCATTTCAACAACTTATTACAAATCCCATAGTAAAAACTCTAAATATAAATAAGTAAAAAATTGATATAAATAAGATTATCATATACCATTTACATAGTCTTTACTCAGATGCCAAAAAAGTTTGACGATAAGGTTTTTTTATGTGATGAACATACAAAGAAAGAGTTTAATTGTAAAAAATGTGATATATTTTATTATGGATGTACTGAACGAGATAGTTGTGGATGTGAGAGGTGTTGTATATCAATTATACAAAAGAAAATAATGCCTATTTGTTTTGGTATTCATGTACCTTCAATGGATGTTTTTCACGCATTTAATATAATGAGTAAAACAAAAGATTTAATTAGCGGGATTGATTATCTGTGTAATTTGCTGTGCATCGAAACTAATATAATAACAACTGGTGAAGCAAATTCTGCTCTTAGACGAGCTAATGCATTTGAAGAGCAATTTAACTTTAATCGTCGTTTTTTTGCGTGGTAAATAAAAAAATTGATTATAATATAAATTAATATATTTATTATATATTGTTTAACAAAATGACTGACAAAATAAGCATATCTGGACTTGATAAGGTTGTTCTTTTGAGAGCTTTGTGGGATAAATCAAAAATTGCATCATTTTTTCAATATCACCCAATGATTCCGATTCCAATTTGGAACGAAGAAGAAGCACATAAAGCACTTCGAAGTTACATTGATTATTTTCAAGGACGTGTAATTAAGACAGATCTAACAGGCGACATTGCTAATTCTAATGGTTACGATCGCGATAACGGAGATGGAGCATTTGCTAGTGTAGTTGAGACTTTGCGTTAAAAAAATGAAATAAAAATATTTATATATTTTTATTTAATGTTGTAATGAATTACGATAATCTTAACACTTTTTTTAATAAGAAATATGCTATATATTGCATAATGTTTTTAGGAATAGTGACTTATATTGGATTAGGTATATCTTTAATTGTAATTGGAAATAATCCGTATACATCACAGAATATAGAATGTCCAACTTTTCCGAATACATCAATGCTTGTAGCAAAAAAAGAGATTGTTTCTCAATGGGCTTGGAAATATATTTATCAATCTATGAATGGTTATTTTAAACAATATTGTCCAACAACTCAACACGATGTCGATATTTATTTGAACAAACAATTAGTAGCCCGTTCAGATCAAAAAATTATATCTACTGTATCAATGAATTATATATATGATTGTCATGGAGATATAATTTATGTCATGCGAACTGGCAATGCAATGGAAACGATTATTAACCAAAATAAAATTATTACATCATTTGAACTTAGAGACAAATCGGATAAAGAAGTTTTAGCATATGTTGAGGGAGAGAGTTTTTTTTCAGATTTAATTACCGTAAGTAATATTGATGGAGAATATGTAGCACAATTATATCGAAATAGAATAACTACACATGAATGGGTGTGGGAAATGACTAGAATAAAAGAGCATTCTGGAGCAGATCCAATTATAATGTCTATCATGTCTGGCAAACGATCATTTCAAGGAGATAAAACCGATATATGCAATTCATATTTTTATGAGATTTTTATTATTGAGATGATTATATCAGTTATAATTATATTAAGTGTAATAATAATATTCAAAGATATTAATTGTAAAGATAGAAATTATATATAATCTTTAGATTATATATAATATGGAAGAAGAAGAAATGAATAACGAATCTCAATCTAATATTACTAGAGGAACCACTACAGATTTATATTTTCGAGAACATGATATTGAAGAAATTTTTAATACTACATTAGTTGGATTAAGCGACGATGATATGTTTATTGAACTTAAAAACTTATTAGATAAATCAATTAATCGATTTAGTGATATATATATTAAATTTAATAGTATATTAACAACATTATCTAATAAAATTTCTTTGAAATATCCAAAATGTACATCTATAGAATGTAAAAAATCAATGCAATCTGATATACCAGAATCAAATATGATTAATACATCCCATTTACCGACAATAGATAATAAATTAAAAATGTATAAATTATTGGAACAATTGGAAGATAACTTAAATAATATAAATAGTGTTAATGATTATGTATTACAAAATAAATATGCAGCTATATTATTTAATCCGAATGCGACTGATGAAGAAATATCCAGTTTACCAAGTTTAGGAGGATTTCATATTTCTGGTTTAGGAAACGATTCCCCAACAAAACAAAATATAAATGGAGTTATAATTTATTATTTGCATTTATATACGTTGTATCTTTCCGAGTATGAAGAACTAGTTCGTATTTTTGAAACTGATATAAATAAAAATTATGTATTGGATATATTTAATATAACAGTTGATAGTAATTTATTTGACAAAGAAAATTTAGATGAACCAATAAAATTAAAATGGTGGATAATTCTTATAATTATATTAGGTTCATTATTAGTGTTCATAATAATAGGATGGACTATAAATGTTATAATGTTAAAAAATAAAATAATTGAAACAAATGAAAAATTTACAACACCAGTTCGAAAATAATAAATTTTATATAAATAAAACTTATTTTCGAAGTGTCAAGTGTTGGATTGTCGCACTGGTGTAAACATGCTTTTTCAATAACTCAGCACACGCAACAGAACGATGATGTCCAGCAGTGCAAAAAATGCCAACAACTTTTAACTCATCGGCTTCTATCTTTTTAATAATTGTTTCCATAAAAAATTCAAAACCCTTCGCACTCTGGATTGTTCGCTGTAAACTTTCATCAGTTCCTCTTAAATCCCTCAAGTTTCTTGGTTTTTTGCTTCCAATAGTTTTGGCGTT
>Ga0209542_10007191_pt1 | contig 21283 bp, 21 predicted proteins | sample RifCSPhighO2_01_FD_184028 | JGI IMG/M metagenome (GOLD analysis project Ga0209542, IMG submission 184028) | Soil microbial communities from Rifle, Colorado - Rifle CSP2_plank highO2_0.1 (SPAdes) (version 2) | ecosystem: Environmental > Terrestrial > Deep subsurface > Rock core/Sediment ... | reverse complement strand
CCTTCACGAGCCGGTGGAACACGGCGAAATCGTCTTTGCGCTCGTCGAAATTGAGCACATAGCGGCGCATTTGCGATGAGCCGTCGGCATTTTTCTTTTTGCGGCATTCGTGCACTATGAATCGTTTGACCGGTTTGCCGAAAGCTTCCCCCACCGTGTAATAGTTGAATAGCGCCTGGATAACGAACAGCGTTTTTTGCTCACCAGTCTCGCTGAATGTATCGACAAACTTGTGATCGACCACATCGAGCGCTCCTTTCTCCGCGCGCGATTCTACGACGAGATCGGATACAGCTTTTAGCGGCAGCGGCAGACCCGGCACTGTGGCGCTCGCTCGCACCTCGATACCGAGCACGTTGTACTTCGGTGGCTTTGCGAGGTAATAATTGATCGCTCGGAGATATTCCATCTCCATTTTTTGCCGCCGCTCCTTGCGAGCGCGCTTTGTCTTGCCGGTCTTGCCAAAATTGATGTCAAAGTCGGCCGCGGCGCGCAAATATTCCAATCCCAAATCAATCGCACCGGTCTTGTCGATACCACCGTAATAATGCTCAAGCGCCTTGTGCCCCGCCTTCCCTATCCACGCTGCGGGGCCAGAGGGCATGTCATATACTTTCTCTACATACCGCTTGTACCAAGCCAAAGGGTTCCTCAAAAACGACATCAGCGAGGAGTGGCTCCAGTGTGCGATGGGAAGCGCTGGGATTTTTGCCTCAAGCAGTTCGGGACTTTTTTGCCAAGTTTTGCTCCGATCTGTGACAACTTGACGCGCACGTATCATCGATCGAGTATATCATCGCTTGACTTCTCCATTGATAGAGAGCTACTATCGACACGTTTCAACGACGGGTGGGGAACATGTCATCGGGCGAAATGAAATTTTGGGGCGGGGTGATCATTTTATCAACCGCCCTACTAGTCTATCTCCTTTGTACGGCAAGAATTCCCTTCCATTGAGGAAAGGGATGGGTGAGCGGCAGGCGTGTCAGTGCGGCATGCCTGCCGGTTTTTTTGTACACAGCGCCCTATTGCGTGAATCCCACTCTGGGTATACAGTCTCGGCCAACGCACCGACTTTCCGCCGATGCCTTCGTGAGCCACCCCGGCTGATGGAGAGTACCGTACCGATGGTATGTACCGATTGCTAAAAAAAATACTTTCAACGCCAGCCACCGTAATGCCCCGCAGCGCCTTTGTCGCGCGCGACAAAGAATTTGAGATTCTTGGCGAACGTCTGCGGGAAACTGTTTTTTCGTCACTCAAAGGCTCGCTTGCGATTCGTGAAGTGGCTGCCGGCTCCTCGAATGCCGAAGAGTTAGAGCTTACCGCACTCGGCAACGCCTACTACGATATAGAGCGATTCGGCATTCGGTTCGTGGCTTCCCCACGGCATGCGGATGCTCTTTTCGTCTCCGGCCCTGTCAGCCGCAACATGGCAGAGCCGCTGCGCCGCACGTACGAGGCAACGCCTGATCCCAAAATCGTGGTGGCGATCGGCGACGGCGCGATAGACGGCGGTATTTTCAAGGGGTCGTACGCAATCGCGGGCGGCGTCAAGGACGTGATCCCCGTCGACATCGAGATACCGGGAGATCCGCCTTCGCCGCAAGCGGTCATCACGGCGATGCTCACCGTTGCCGAAAGGTTGGGGCAAAAGCGCGAGAGCACCAACACGTAACGTTTCTATGATCGATTTCCTTACTCAATTCGGCTTTTTCACAACATTCGCTTGTTTTCTAGGAGGCGCCGCAATCGCCCTCGCTTATGGCGCATGGGGAGCCGATCATGAGTCGTGGATACTCTCGCACTTTTTCGCCCTTTCGGGGTGCGTCGTCGGGCTTCTGTTTGCAGGCACCGTCCTCTTCTCGAGCGGTCCGCTCTCAGTGCATCTGCCGATAACACTTGGCATTGGCCCCGACATTCTGACATTCCACATCGACAATCTTGCCGCTTTTTTCCTCGCTGCAATCTCGGTCGTCGGCATCGCCGCGTCACTCTTCGGCATCGGCTACGGAAAGCATTTCCTTGGTACATATCGCCTCGGCGGTTTCGGATTCTTCTACAACGTATTTCTCGCGAGCATGGTCGTCGTCGTGACCGCCGGCAACGGCTTCCTCTTTCTCCTCGCATGGGAAGCGATGGCAATAGCATCATATTTTCTGGTGATCTTCGAGCGCCGCGAAGCGAAAAACATTTCCGCTGGCATGCTCTACCTCCTTATCTCACAGCTCGGTGCGGGATTTCTCTTTGCAGCATTTCTTATTCTTTTTCGCTACACCGGCTCGTGGGATTTTGAGGCAATTCGCCTGGGAGCGGCAGGTATCCCGCTCATCGCCCAAAACATCATTCTCGCGCTCGCGCTGATTGGATTCTCATCGAAGGCCGGCGTTATCCCGCTCCATATTTGGCTTCCCGAGGCGCACCCGGCGGCACCCTCGCATGTCTCGGCCCTCATGTCGGGCGTCATGATCAAAACGGCGATCTTTATGCTCATCCGATTTTTCATCGACTTCTTCCCGGGAGCTGGGCTTTCATGGGGACTCATCATTATCGCCCTTGCCGCAGTCTCCTGCCTCCTCGGCGTCTTGTATGCGCTCTCGGAGCACGACATCAAACGCCTCCTCGCTTTCCACAGCGTTGAAAATATCGGCATCATACTGCTCGGACTCGGCGCATCGATCAGTTTTTTTTCACTCGGATACAATGTGCTGGCTACCCTTGCACTCGTCGCGGCACTCTATCACACGATCAATCACGCCCTCTTCAAGGCGCTCCTCTTCCTCTCTGCGGGCTCTGTCGTTGCAGCAACGAGGACGCGCAACATGGAAGAGTACGGGGGGCTCATTAAAATTATGCCCTACACGGCTTTCTTCTTCCTTATCGGCGCCATCGCAATCTCAGGCCTGCCACCATTCAACGGTTTCGTCAGTGAATGGATGACGTTCCAAAGTCTCTTTGCCGGCATCATGATGCTGCCGGTTATTGCAAAAATCGTATTTCTCATCGGCGCATCATCACTCGCCTTCACCGGTGGTCTCGCCGCCGCGTGTTTCGTCAAAGCGTTTGGTGCGATATTTCTCGCACGGCCCCGTCACGAGCATAGGGGCGCGCATGAAAGCAGTTTCTTGGGTCTCGTGGGTATGGGTCTCCTTGCGCTTCTTTGTGCAGTCTTTGGCATTGCGGCAGGCGCGATCGCACCGGTGGTGGCGCGCGTCGCAGAGAGTCTCAGTATCATCCCCATAGAAATACCTGCTGCTCCCCTTCAAGCGCTCGGCGGCACCTCGATCGCGATGCCCAGCGTGGCACTCGTCGCGATGATCGGCATCGCGCTCACGGGAGCTGTCGTATGGATCGTCGCCGGACGACGCAAAATTGTTGTGTCGCGCACGTGGGATTGCGGTGCGCCACTCACGCCGCGCATGGAGATTACCGCCACGGGCTTTTCCCGTTCGATCATCATGGTATTCCGCGGACTCCTGCGGCCGTCGGTCCAGACCGACGTGGAATTCCACGACTCGCAAACGCGCTACTTCACCAAGCGCAAAGAAGTGCAACTTTCACTCACCGACATGTACTACGCGTATCTCTATCGCCCTGCTATCACTTTGGTGGAACACTCGTCGCGCCACGCGCGTCGCATCCAAACGGGCAACCTCAGCACATATCTTCTCTATATGTTTCTCACCACCATCACCCTGCTCTTTTGGGCGCTCAGATAATTCATCATGGAAACCGTTTTTTACACATTACAATGGATCGCTGTCCCGCTCTTGTCGCCGGGGGTTTTGGGACTCATTCGCAAAATAAAGGCATACATGCAAGGACGACGAGGTGCCAGCATTGTGCAGCCCTATCGCGATCTTGCGAAGTTGTTCAAAAAAGACGAAGTGGTCTCGCCGGACAATTCGTGGATATTTTCCGCTGCTCCATACATTGTCTTTGGCACAACGCTCGCGCTCGCAGGAAGCGTTCCGCTCGTTGCCGCCTTTCCCTTTGCACCGACCGGCGACATTTTGATATTCGTCTATCTGCTCGCGGCGGGGACATTTTTTCTCGCACTTGCCGGCATGGATACAGGCGGCGGCTTCGGGGGATTCGGATCGAGCCGCGAAATGATGATCGCAGCGCTTTCCGAAGGCGGCCTTATACTCGCGCTCGTTGCCGCAAGCTTCCTCGCCGGAGCAAACAATCTCGCCATCATGCCGGATGCCCTCAGTGCAATTCCGCTCTCCGAGCTCCTTCCCCTCTTCCTTGCCGCGGGCGCATTCTTCATCTCACTCCTTTCGGAAAACGCGCGCTATCCCGTGGACAATCCCGCGACACACCTCGAACTCACCATGGTGCACGAAGCGATGATCCTCGAATATTCCGGCCCCAAGCTCGCGCTTATGGAGTGGGCCGCCTCAAATAAATTGCTCATCTTCATCGCCGTTTTCGTGAATATCTTTTTCCCCTGGGGACTCGCGTCCTCGCTCGCTCCCGCCGCGCTTTCCCTCGCGCTCGGCATTTTTCTTCTCAAAGCATGCGCCGCTGCCTTTGCGATAGCGTTTATCGAATCCACCATGGCCAAATTCAGAATATTCCGCGTGCCTGATCTTCTGTTCACTTCATTCGTCCTCAGCGCCATCGCCATCCTTCTTATCGTCCTATGATATTCATCCTTCCGTGGCTCGCCATATTCGCCGCTTCGATTTTCGCGCTCACGCTCTTGATGAATCTCGCGCGAAAAAACACCACTCTCGTGACGCTCTATCTCCTCCAGTCGCTCGCGCTTACGTTCGCGCTCCTCCTTCTCTCCTTTTCGACCGGCTCGGGAGGACTCCTCTTTGCGGCGCTCCTCACGCTTGTAGTGAAGGTGGTGATGGCGCCAACATTTCTCTTCCATCTCATCCGCAAATACAGCGGGCACTTTTCCGCAACCTCGTACCTGAACACGCCGCTCTCGCTCCTCGCGCTTGCTGCGATCACGGCGTTTACCTATGCGTTTGTTTCGCCGGCCTTCGCCCACTATGGCTCATCGAGCGCGTCGGTCCTGTTTGCGAGCATCCTCGGTACTATTTTTCTCATGATCAATCGCCGCGGCGCGCTCGCCGAAGTCATCGGCGTACTCTCGCTCGAAAATGCCGTTGTGTTCCTCCCCGCAGTCTTGGGTGTCGAGCACTCGTTTGCGCTTGAATTTGCCATTGCCTTCGATATCGCCGTGTGGATCGCGATTGCGGCGGGCTTTCTTACCATGATGTACCGGCAATTCGGCATGATCGATGGCGCAACACTGAAAATGACCCACCTCACCGAGGACTAATCTATGATCGCGCTTCTTCTCATCACTCCTGTCATTGCCGCGATTATTGCGGCTATCGCGGGGCGTACGCGTCAGGGCATTATCGAATACGTTGCTGTCGGAGCAGGTATCGTGCAAACGCTCCTTGCGCTTTCGATCGCCCTCGCTACCGTGAGCGGGAAAACAGTTGCCATGGGATCGCTCTTTGCAGCTGATGCGCTCGGCGCGTTTGCGCTTCTCTTCACTACGGTGGTCGGGCTTGCCGCCGCCGTGCATTCCGTCGGATACCTGCGAGAGGAATGTCAGAAGGGCATTATCGGATTCCGGCGCGTTCGCGAATATTACGTTCTCTTCCACCTCTTTTTCTTCGCGATGTTTGTCGCTGCCGCTACCGCAAGCCCGATCATTATGTGGACGGCAATAGAAGCGACGACACTCGCGACCGCTTTCCTGATTAGCTTTTACAACAAGCCCTCTGCGCTCGAAGCCGGATGGAAACATCTCATCGTCAATTCCGTAGGACTCCTCCTCGGCTTTCTCGGCACGCTCCTCTTCCTCGATGCCGCAGCGAGCGCGGGCGATCCCGGCACCTTCGTCTCATGGGATGTTTTGCGCGCGCTCTCAGCATCGCTCGATCCGATGCTCATCAAGATCGCATTTATTTTCTGCCTCGTTGGGTATGGCACGAAGGTGGGATTCGTCCCGATGCACACGTGGCTGCCAGACGCCCACAGTAAAGCACCCGCGCCGATCTCGAGTCTTCTCTCTGGCGTACTTCTCAACATGGCGCTCATCGCAGTGCTACGATTCCGCGCTATTACAGACACCGTGATTGACCCGTCGTTCACCCAGCACCTTTTGATCGGCTTCGGCCTCGTCTCGCTCATTGTCGCGGCGCTCATCATATTCGGGCAGAAAAATTACAAGCGCATGCTCGCCTACTCCTCCATCGAACACATGGGCCTCATGGCGATCGGATTTGCTATCGGCGGCGCTGCGGCGGTCGCGGCTCTCTTCCACATGCTCTACCACGCGCTCCTGAAGCCGATACTTTTCCTCGCGGCGGGCAACTTTTTCCTCAAATACAGCTCGACCAAGACATTCAAAATCCACGGCGCGCTCGCGCTCATCCCGTTTACCGCCGTCGTCTTTTTTGCCGCGCTTCTTGCGGTCTCCGGCATACCGCCTTCGGGCATTTTTTTCACTAAGCTGACAATCCTCGCCGCTGGCATTGGAGAATTTCCCTACACCATGTTTCTCGTCATAGTTGCGCTTACGCTCATCCTCGCTGGATTCTTGAAAAGCGCGATATCCATGCTCTTTTCCGAGCCGCCGGCCGATGTGCCAAAAGGCGAGGCCAACCCATGGACAGTGATTTCGATTCTGTTCCTCTTCACACTCTTTATCGTGCTCAGCATCTATGTCCCATCGCCCCTCAAAGAATTGATTACGCGTGCCGCAAGCATGCTCCAATAAATATATCTATGAAAAAAGACCACGACATCATTGCGCGTTATCTCCCCGACCGCTCTTTCATAGAGAGCGGCAACGCGCTCATTGTATCTGTGGAGACAGGAGAGATCGCAGATATCGTCCGTACCCTCATGAATGCACCACTTCCCTTTGTCGCGCTCTTTGCAACCGATGAGCGTGCCGAAGACAACGTGTTCCGTCTTCACTACGTGTTTGGCCTGCCTGCGCAGGCAGGCGTCCTGGGAGAGTCGTGCGTCATTGTGCCCACGCTCGCCGTCTCCGGCGAATCGTTCCCTTCACTTGCCCGCGAATTTCCCGCACTCGCACTCTATGAGCGCGAAATTCAAGCTATGTTTGGCCTCACGCCCGAAGGACATCCCGATCCGCGCTCACTTTTCATGCACGAGGAAAATTGGCCCTCCGGCATGTACCCGCTGCGCAAGGACTTCGAATGGAATGCGCGCATTCCCGAAACGCACGCGGGTGACTATGTATTCAAAAAAATCGAGGGTGAGGGTATTTATGAGATACCTGTGGGTCCGGTGCACGCGGGCATCATCGAGCCGGGGCATTTTAGATTTAGCGTCGCGGGAGAGGAAATCCTCTCCTTGGAAGCGCGCCTCGGCTGGGTGCACAAGGGGGTCGAAAAGCTTTTTGAGAATCTCCCGCTCGATAAACAAGTCTCACTTTCGGAACATGTTTCGGGAGACAGCGCCTTCTCGCACTCGCTCGCCTACTGCCAGGCGCTTGAAACACGTGCCGAAGCAAAGGTGCCAGCGCGCGCGCAGTATCTGCGCCTCATTTTTGCCGAGCTCGAACGCCTGACGATGCATATCTTCGACATCGGCAACATCGCGGGCAATGGTACCGGATATTCATTCATGGCAGCGCACGGATTTCGCATGGCCGAAAATCTGCGGCGCATCAGCGAGTCGCTCTCCGGTAGCCGCTTTTTGCGCGGGGTCAATACGCCGGGCGGCGTATTGAAAGATATTTCAAGTGAACAGAATACCGATCTGCAGAAATTTCTCGCAGCGCTCGATCAGGACTTTAGGGAAATGGTGGCTGTGGCAGACGGGAGCGCTTCCCTGGCTGGACGCCTCAAAGGCACGGGTACACTGCCTCCTCAAGTCGTGCGGGATTATGCGGGAGTCGGCATCGCCGCGCGCTGCAACAATATCCCCAAAGACGCACGCATCGAATACCCGTATGCTGCGTATGGGGACATCGTGCCCGAGATCCAGCTTACCGAAGGCGGCGACGTACATGCGCGCTTCCAGCTTCGCATCAAGGAGGTCTGTGCGTCATTCGCGCTCCTTGAGCAGGCGCTCGCCAAGATTCCCACGGGCCCTATCGCGACAACGATGCCCGCGCTTCTCGAGGGGGGCATCGGCGTCAGCCTGGTGGAAGGATGGCGCGGTGAGATCGCGTACATGGTGATAGTACAGAACGGCGCGATCACACGCGTGAAAGTGCGCGACCCGTCGTTCATCCACTGGCAGCTTGTCTCGCATCTTTCTTCGACCGACATGGTTCCCGATTTCCCGCTCATCAACAAAAGTTTCAATCTCTCCTACACGGGCAACGATCTGTAGGAAGTGAGCTTTTTAAGAGCTCCAAAACACGTTAGCATTCGGACATATGCAGAATTATGCTAGTACGGTTCTACCTATCATTCGCGGCACGCGCGAGATGCTGCTTCCCCACTACGGCAGAGTTGCAGAAGTAAGTAGAAAGGGCAAGGGGGCGGTGAACGCCGTGACACATTTGGATCTGCAAATCGAAACCTACTTGCGCGAAAGTTTGGCACGGGCGTATCCCCACATTTCTTTTGCCGGCGAGGAATACGGCGGGTCGCGTGATGAGGATCTCTTTTGGCTCTGCGACCCGATCGACGGCACCGGCCATTTCATCCACGGACTTCCCTTTTGCACCGTCATGCTCGCGCTTATCGAAAAGCAAAAGGTTGTTTTTAGCGTCGTCTACGATTTTGTAAACGACACTGCATATCATGCGACGAGCGGCGAAGGCGCATGGGCCAACGACGAGCAGCTCCACGTAAGCACTCGCAATCTCGCAGACGCGTACCTTATATTCGAGAGCGATATCACGAAGCCAGAAAACAAAGCATTGTACGACACACTTTTTCAAAAAACGGGCCTCCTCATGATGATGACTGCTGGTTGGACATTTGCCATGATCGCCTCCGGCAAGCTCGACGGCCGCGTGACAGTGGGCGGCTGGGGATTCGACTTCGACTTCGCACCTGGCTCGCTCCTCGTGGAGGAAGCAGGCGGCGTGGTGGCCAATGTCGGCAAAACAACCTACGACTACCGCGGCCGCGACTTCCTCGCCGTCAACCGCCAGGTTTACAAAGATCTCACCGAAGGCCCCGACCCGATTTTCCCTGTTGCTGACTAACTCCCAAACCCTGTTGCCGGGGTAAGTTACCGTCCAATTCTCTGCGTGATCGCGATCACGCGCATCTGCTAATTGCTTACTTGCGCAAGTAAGTAAGTAATGTATTTTCAATATGTCGTCAACGTCAGTACAAAGCCAGCACTGAAGCAAGAATGGATGGGGCGTCTTTTGAAAGGCGGTAATACACATTGAGACTGCGCTGCTCTTTTTCAAGAAAGCCTGCACGCTCAAGCATCGAGAGGTGCCGCGACGTCGCTGTTAACGAAAGCTTGATCGAATCTGCGATAGCTCCGACTCCAACTTCTCGCCTCTTATGCAACAAGTGTAAGATTGCGAGGCGTCGCCTGTTGGCGAGCGGTTTTAGCAAACGTTCGATCGTCACGTGATCATTCATGAAGCAATCATTTGCTTATTTGCGCAAATAAGCAAATAGCTTATTCACAATTCACGGCGTATGGTCGATACTAGACCACGAAAATTAGGACATGCGTCGATACAAAAAACGTCTATATACCCGTATGCAATTAATACAAGCCGGGCGTAAGTTTGGATTACCATTAGCTTTGGGCATTCTTATTGGCGCATTTCTCGTCATTTTCGCATTACAAAACACTGTTCTTACGACAGTCAATATTCTGGGCTGGACGCTCTCGCTTCCCCTCGCGTTTCTCGTGTCGGGCTCGCTCGTACTCGGAGCACTCACCACCATCATCGCGATGATTCCGGGCTTTATCAAGAATGAGCGCTACATCAAGCAGCTTCAGGCGGAGAAAAAGGAGGCGCAGGATGAACTCTCCAAATACCGCATTGTTATTCCCATCGCTCCCCCAGATCAGAACCTTCAGCAGATTCCTGTCTACGTCCGTCCGCTGACAGGCCCGCAACGTTAAACGAAATCAGAAATGACGGCTACTCCGTTTTCCACATTTGGAAAAAATACAGGAGCGCCGCATTATGTTATTTTTAATACAGGTCCGGTGGACCTTAATTCCTGAAAGAAATTACACATTACGTGCAATTGATTCAAATTCTCACTACATAACAAACATTGCATTCTGCAGTATTTGATCCGGACATCCCGTAGGGAGAAGTTTTGGAATTGAACCACCACGGTCTTTCAATCGAGCCGCAGCAATGCGGCTCGGTGCACGTATGATGATATTCACGGTATACTGGCGAGTATGATCATGGGAAGAGAAAGGTTTCCTATCGACGATGCAGAGCATGAGGAAAATCTGCGTAGTCTGCAGGACAAGTATTCTGATACGCACGAGGCTGAACATATCGCAGATACCTACGAACAAACACGAAAAACATTCATCGAATTTACTCCTGAAGAGCTCCGCGAACGGGCAGCTGCAACGCTCGAAGATCAGCTCAAAAAGACAGTTGAATAGGGTACAATTCCGCAAGAGCATAGGAGGGCTCTTGCAAATGAGTAAGTTCGCCAAAACCGCACTAATGATGTACGGAGTGGACCCCGCTGTTGCAATCCTGCTGTTTTGGGGGATGTTCCAAATCTATCAACCCCAAAATGAGACGCCGCTTCACGGGTTGGTTTATGCGCTGTTTGCTCTGGCGATTACTATTATCTTGGTCACATTGACGATCGTGTCTGTCGATGGCAAGCGACCTCGGAGACAGAGCTGCCGCGCAAACCCTCGCTGAAAGGAACCTCAATGCGAGAACGACTTTTGGCTGCCTTGATAACCGCGCTTGCTTTAGGCGCAATCTCGGAAGGTAGGCCGCTACTGGGAGCACTGCCGACAGCCTATTGGCTCCTCCTCAGCTATCTGATCTTCCAACCATTAGCTGGCTTCGGCTTATCGAACGAAAACACCGTCGGTACGGCGCTCGCCCTCGGAGTTGCCGGCGTGTTCTTGAGCTACATGATTGTCGGGTTTGCCCTCACGTTCGTGGGCGGTCAAAAACCCGATGCGGCGTAAGCCGTCGATCGCCAGCCCCGGCCGGCCTTTCCCCTTGGGGAGAGGACCGGCCGCGCGATTTTTGGACAGTCGTGAGGGCGCGTATTATGATCATGGGACACTATGGAACGAGTACGGAGCGGGCCGCGAGACGCGTTTGAAAAAGGACAACTCGTGCAAATTAAGGATGATGTGGATGACGGTGAACTTGGTTCTTTACAAAAAGAAACGGTCTATAAAGTGCTGGGCATTGTTCGCGTGGGCGGTGGCCTGGATGGCGCCTGGGTCGGGCCAATAGATATGAGCGATTCCGACGTGAACGATTTTGACCAGAGACACCTGATTGGAACGCCTCCCGATCCTCGTTATGCGAGGGTGCACCCAGTTTTACTGTCACAGTTGCGACTAGCTCGGCTCAACTAGCAAGCTCGATCCAGTAAGCCTGATCCAGGCCGCGCTACTTGGACAAATATTTTATATATAGTAAGACTTCTGCAGGCCTCAGACGGAATCGGTCCGTCAATGAAATATTCGGAACGCCAATGCGACGAGACTTTTACGCAGCATTTGTTTCGGCAAACGCAGCGCTCGTGGGAACTCAGTATTATCGCATCATCGAATCAGCACTCCGGTCGCGCGACGCTCGCTGTCGACCCAAGTTGCATAATTGCGACGATCTCGATTCGGCGCTGCATTACCTGCACTCGGTCCGGCGGCCACTGCATCTCGTCATTATCGATGACGACCTCGGTCTCGCGACTGAGCACCTCGGGGTCGCGTGCGATCGAATTGCCGCGCAAGCAACCGCCTACGGTAATACCGCCCTGCTACTCAATGGCGCGGCAGAAGTGCAGCTCGCAAATCTGCGGCGGCGAGCGAAGCTGAAAGTCATGACAGGCAAGCCTCCAGATGGCAATAAATGAACTCTTCTTGGAGGACGTCCTGGACTGACGCGTACAGATCGAGCGAGGCCGAGTCCGCAAGACCCGGTCGCCCGTTTTTTGGACAAAGCAGTATCAGTTTTATAGAGTGCGAACAGGACTTTGTTCTGACGGGAGAATGTGCCCGTCAACCGTTCGGGGGATGGCGTGATGCCAACTACCATATGGAACACCCTCGCAGTGGGTACGACACGCCGCGGCTACTTCAGCTTGACGCAAATCATCGACGGCTGCGACAACGGCGATGATCGTCGCTACCCAGCGGTCATCGACGGATGCCCGTTTGACGAGGTCCGGCCATATTTGTGGGAGCGGGAAAAGATTCCCCTCATCATAATCGTCAATCAGAAGGGGTTTGACCAATATGTCATGGCGCGAGCCTGCATATGGCTCGCCAACACTCTCTCTGAACATCGCGGCGATCCTCTCGTTATGTTCCAGGCAAGCCTCGAGACGAATAACCTTCGAAAAATATTCAGTGCTCTGGGCATATCAGTAGTTGGGGGCCATGCGCGAGAGATCATGCGCCAACACTGGGGTTCCCTAACGCTCGCGTCTGACTAGCCTAGGAAGACGCGAGAGACGGCCGACTCCCCACGATGGAGAAATTCATGTTCACGCGCCAACGACTTGTCGCCGCACTCATGAGTGCAGTTCTGCTCGGATCCCTGACGGAAGCGTTTCCGCTCCCGGCGACCATATACTGGCTTTTCCTGAGTCTGAGCGCACAAAAGCCGCTCATCGATCTGGGCCTCTCAAACGACGTCTCGATCATACTCGGGGTCATACTCGGGGTCATTGGTACATTCCTGACCTTTCTGATCGTGGGTTTCTGCACACTGCGCCGACCAACGAAATGAGCTCATTCGCAACCCGGCAGGGTCTTCCCTAGTGAAGACCCTGCCGCGCGATTTTATGGACAACTATTAATGAAGGAGTAGGATCGTTAGATGAAAAAGAAACCTGCAAAATCTACGTTAACTGGATCAAATCTCCCGAGGATTGTATCCGGTCTTAGAAAACAGGTTGTAAGCCTTGGACAAATTCATTACAACTCGAAACAGGATGTCAACTTTAAGGAGTGGGCGCAGAGAACTCTATATTTAATAAAGGCGGGATTTGGAGAAGGAAGTCGATACGATGATGTCGAAAGTGCGATTGATGAAATGCCTGAGAAAAATACCACGAAATGGAGCGATGGTGCACAGCGGTATGTGTATTGGCTAGAAAGAAAATCGGGCAGCGCCCAAGAAGAAGAGGAGGATGACGAGATTGTTTCATCACGAAATGCGACGTTCAATCAGAGGCAATGGGATTCTGACTATCAGAAAGCAAAAGGGTGGTTACAAAAGCTACTTAAGCTTTGTGTCGAAGAACTTGATCTATTAACACCAGAAGAACCAAAGGTCAGCAAGGGAGCAAAAAATACGCTCATCGCTACGCAGATAACCAGTGTTCAAATAGATCTGAAATCAGAAATAAAAAATCTTGTAAACTTTGTTCACGAGAATGAGGCGGATTCAGAAAAAGCAGACGACGTTGCTTCTAAAATACGAGAACTGGGAACCGAGTTAGAGAAGGAATCGACAAAATGGAGCGCCGTTAAAGATATAATCATCTGGATTGCAAATTACAGTAAAGACCTTTTCGTCAAGGTTCTTCCTATACTATTAGACCACTACGGTAAACATTAGTAGCTCTTGAGTTGCTTAGCACGCTCGTGGAAGCGGATGCGCTCGAGGCTTTGGCTTCGACCCCCGTTAGAGGCTACTGCTCTCTAACGGGGCAGGTCCGGCGGACGCCCCGCCCCCGAAAGGCATGGCACGCTGGGCACTCTATTGTTCTATGACTGTCGATCTCAAGTTCTGTTCGATTTGATTATTTCGAATGTATCATGGTCTTTCTCAAATTTGATACGGTATGTTTCAAAGAACGCCTCCTGACCCAAAAGAATATTTACGTTCTCACTGTCAACAAACCACACCGGCACCTCGATGCTTTCATCAAGTCCTTTTATTCTGAATGAAATAACGGCCGGGAATGTCGGGACGCGGCCCTTGCCGATACCCATTATCTCTTTCTGCGCATTTGGGTTCAAGACAACTCCGAGGTAATCGGCATATTGGATGTTGAGTGTTGTCGTGTCGGCGCCAGAGTCAACGAGAGCGGGTACTTCAATTTTACTTCCATCCTTCCCCGAAAGTTCGATCTGAACTATTGGCCTTTTGACGATACGGCCACGCGAATTCAGGAGTGGAGCGCCATCGTTCCCGAAGACTGCTGTATATTTGACTTTCATTTGACTCCGACGACGATCGGCGCATAGCCAACGGCGGGCAGTACTTTGACGATAACCTTCATCTTTTCGTTTGAGCTTTGTTTGAGCGCATCAAGAAGCGTATCGCCAACCGCCAAAAGCCGCTTGTAGTCGGACGAAATTGCGACCCACTTATTCTCGTGGCCAACCGTCAAGTCCCTAAAATCAGGATTCTCTATCGCCGTCTGATCTTTCACATTCATGCTTCAAGTCTACACTTTCTCCGTGAAGATGTCATGCTAGTTGGCCTCAATAGCTCTTCAGCTGCTTAGCCCTCTCGTGAAATCTGATTCTTTCCAGTGCTTTAGCCTCAATCTGACGGATGCGCTCGCGCGTGACACCGAATTCGCGGCCAACCTCCTCCAGGGTGTAGCACACGCCGTCGTCGGTGAGGCCGTTGCGCATTTCCAAAATTTTTCGCTCCTTGGGAGAGAGTTCGTCAAGAATTTGCATCATCTGCTCGCCCAAGATGCGGCGAGAAGCTTCCATATCGGGCGCGGCGATCGTGTCGTCGGCGATGAAGCTGCCGAGGGTCGAGCGCTCATCGTCGTCTTCACCGACCGGGCTCTCCAGTGATACGGTGTCCTGATTGATTTTTTGAATGGTGTAGACCTTCTCGACATCAAGCCCCATTTCTGCGGCGATTTCTTCCGGCAAGGGGTCGCGGCCGAGGTGCTGAGAGAGTTCGCGCACTTTTTGCTTGTACTTTGCGATGGTTTCCACCATGTGGACCGGAATGCGAATAGTGCGGCTCTGGTCGGCCAAGGCGCGGGTAATGGCCTGGCGGATCCACCACGTGGCGTAGGTGGAGAATTTGTAGCCCTTGGTGTAGTCAAATTTGTCGACGGCCTTAAAGAGACCAAGGTTGCCTTCCTGAATGAGGTCGAGGAGGGTGAGATCTGGCGAGCGGTTGACGTACTTTTTGGCGATCGAAACGACGAGGCGCAAGTTGGAGCGAGCGAGGATCGCGCGCGCTTCTTCATCGCCCTCGACGATGCGCTTTGCGAGCGTCTTTTCCTGTTCGCCATTCAAGAGCGGGTACTGACCGATTTCGCGGAGGTACATCTGCACCGAGTCGAAGCCAGCATCCGAGCGACGATTCTGCAATTTCTTCTTTTCCAAAACACCATCTGCGGAAGTGTCTTCGAGCATGCCGCCACCTTCCAAGACATCGATGCCGGCAGAGCTGAAGCGTTCGTACATCTCTTCGAGCAAGACGACGTTTTCTTCGATCGTGGGAAATTCACGGAGAATTTCGTCGTATGTTACGTAGCCTCGTTCGCGGCCAAGCTGAATCAAGCCTTCCACCTTGAGTTGATACTTGCTGCGACCTGCTTCCCCGCCCGAAATCTTGAGGCCAGGGAGAGGTTTGGTCGCACCCTTTTTCATCGGAACGACCGGCACTTTCACCTTGGTGCCCCTAGCAATAGCAGCGCGACCAGCGCGCGCGGTGACGGATTTGGAAGCAGCGCGCAGCGGCCTACGTGCCGACTTGTTAAGGCGCTTTGCCTTCGTCTTGCTCGAACGAACAAGCTTCGAGCTTTTATTCGACTGTTTTGTCTTTTTGGCCATGTAAAATTGTCGGAGCTTTATGGATAGCAAAGCAACGCACCCACCACGGAAGGAGGGTCACGCTCTTTATGACGCGCTTCACTAATCCTTTATTTCACACACACATGAAGTCGGCGTGAGGAGATATTACACCCTTTTGTGCAACTGCGCAATTTGAGCTGTTAATAACTTCGCATGGACCTCCAGATCGGCCGTTTTAGCGCTATTTTGGGCCTTTTCAGCCCCGGCAAGGGCGAGAGTGGTCTCGGCAAGCTCCCTGCGCAGGCGCTCTTCATGGAGGACCTTCAGGAGTTCTTTGGCGTCCCGCGCCACGTTTTGATTGCCGCCAAAGAGCCGCTCGACGGTGAAGCGCAGCGCCTCGCGTTCGTTCTGCGCGATAGTTTCAAGTTTTTCCATCTCCCCGTGCCCGATCGCAAGGAGAAGCGCCTCGCGATATTCAGCGATATCAAATTGCGGCTTCGGAAGTGCCTCCTGCCAGAGGAGAATGCCGAGCGCGTGCTTGGCACGCTCCGAAGTTTTGGCGGAGGAGGGCTTTGCCAACACGCGTTCAGTTGACGCAGCGGAAGGTGCCATCGGAACTTTTCGAAGTGCCTCTTCAATAGCGGCTTCCGGTACCTCAAGACGCTTTGCAATTTCGCGAGTGTATTGCGCCCGCGCTATAGGGCTTTGCACATCGGAGAGGAAGGGCAGGACGACGCTCTCGACCACGCGGCGGAAACGATCCTGTTGCGGAGAATGCTTTTGCAACACATCGAGGAGAAATGTGATGATGTCCTTCGCTTCACGAATTGATGCACGCCACAATTCCGGGTCTTTGAGAATGAGATCAGCTGGATCAGAATCTTCGGGAAGCGCTGCGACTTTCACATTGAGACCGCTGGCGAGAGCCGCTCGTGCTGCACGGCCGGCCGCCTTGATCCCAGCTGCATCCGCGTCGAGCGCCAATACAAGATTATCGGTCATACGGCGGATGAGTTTGGCGTGGTCGTCCGTAAACGCAGTACCCGAGACGGCAACTGTATTACTCCACCCCGCCTGATGGCTCAGAATCAGGTCCATCTGCCCTTCTACCAAGACAGCGCAGCTCACCTTGCGCATAGCGACCTTTGCGCGATCGAATCCGTAGAGAATACGAGATTTGTGGAAAAGGGGAGTTTCGGGAGAATTCAAATATTTGGGCGCCTCCGGCGATGCGTTTTCTCCGAAGATGCGGCCGGAGAAAGCGACTACACGGCCAGCGGAATCGGCAATGGGGAAGATAATGCGATTGCGAAACCTGTCTGTCAGATTCCCACGCTCGTTTTTCTTGGCAAGCCCCGCCTCGACGATTTCTTTATCGGAATACTTTTTACGTTTCAAGTGATCCGATAATGCACTCCACTCGCTCCCCGCCCATCCGATACGAAACTCTTTGATAGTTGCCTCAGTGACTCCCCTTTTTTTCAAATACTCTTTTGCTTTATCGGAGAGTGTGGACGTATAAAAAATCGCTGCCACTTCCAAGAGTTCGAACAGCCTGTCCCGTTCATCTTTGTGCTCCTGCTTCTCGTACACCAAGGGCACACCCGCCTTTTCCGCCAAGACCTTCAGAGCGCCTTTGAAATCAAGCCCCTCAATCTGCTCAACGAATGTAAAAATATCTCCACCTTGATTGCACCCGAAGCAGTGCCACGTGCCGCGATCAGGAGAAACAAAAAACGATGGCGTTTTCTCCGCGTGGAATGGGCACCGCGCGCGCAACGCCGCCCCCGCACGATCAAGCTTCACGTATTGCGAAACTACATCGACGATCGAGAGTCGATCTTTTACTTGTTGGACTGTATCACTCATACTTTAACTTGCGACCAATTTCTCTTGCCGGTACTCCGGCTTAGAAAAATGGAAGTGCCCTTGTGGTATTGAACTGTATCCGACATAGAGCCACCTGCCCCGTTAGAGCCGAGGGTCCCTAATGGGATGTCACCATTATGCGCTTCCCCAAGCGGAAAAGCGAAACCCGGTCGACCGCATTGCGGCCGCCGGGTTTGTTTCGGGAGCGCCTCCTCCTTTTAGCAGGGATCTTCGGAAGTGCCGAATCCCCTTTCTTCAATCGGAACGTCGGGAAGGTCATTCTGTTCCCATTTTTCGCGCCGGACTCGCGCTGCTTCTTCAGACGCCGTCGGGTTGGGGGTCCCTTCGTACTCCAAGGGGAAACATCCCCCTGATATCAACAGTGCAGACGAAGGGTCATGCCATCCAACGACACGAGAATGTGCACTGAGCGCGCGCAGGCGCTCATGATGAAAGCTCTCTGACCTCACGGCCTTTCTCCACCAAGGACACGGAAGACGTGCCGCCACGGGAACGATACACCGACCGTCACCAAAAAGCCAAGACCCGGCGGTGAGCCGGGTCTTGTGCTTGGTAAATGGTAAACGCGTTTAGGCGCGTTCGCCCTCGCGCTCGGGAGTTGGTAGTGCCGCTGCCTCTGCGGCGTACTCGCTCTCCATATCTTCGATAAGCTTGTGCTTTTTGCTTCCAGGGAATCCAGTACCAGCCGGAATGAGGCGGCCAATGATCACATTTTCCTTGAGACCAACGAGCCGGTCCACGGCGCCACCCACGGCAGCTTCTGCGAGTTTGCGCGGCGTGTTTTGGAATGAGATGGCGGAGAGGAATGAGGCTCTGGTGAGCGAGACTTCGGTGATACCGAGAAGCAATTGCTTGCCCTTCGCGCCTTCTTGGCCCGCTGCTTTTGCCTCCGCGTTGAGCTGCTCGTATTTGAAGTCGGCAAGAATCTCGCCCGCGGAAACTCCCGTGTCGCCAGCAGAGACGACAGAGATGCGGCTAAACATTTGCTTCACGATGATTTCGAGGTGCTTACGCGCGGTCGACACACCCTGGAGTTCGTAGATGCGCGTAATTTCGGAGATGATGTATTCTTGTGCACGCTCCTTTCCCGCAAAGAGATAGAGTTCGTCGAGATCGGCAGAGCCATCGGTAAGGAAATCGCCCTTCGCGACACTCGCCCCTTGCTTCACGACAACCTGACGTACATTTGAAACGCGGTATTCCGTTTCTTTCTTCGCAGCCTTTGCCGTCTTGGTCGTCGTGACGGTATCAGGCAGGATGGTAATAACGTGCTCATCGCCCTCGCGCATGATTTCGGATATGACACCCGAAACGCGTGCGAGTACTGCTGGTACTTTGGGCATGCGGCATTCGAAGACTTCTTCGACACGCGGGAGACCCATCGTGATATCGCCGCCTGCGGTCGCGACACCTCCCGTGTGGAAGGTACGCATCGTGAGCTGGGTGCCTGGTTCACCAATCGCTTGTGCCGCAACGACGCCAACTGCCTCGCCGAGATCGATCATCTCCCCCGTTGTGAGATCAACGCCGTAGCATTTCTGGCAAACGCCGCGTGCGACTTTGCACGTGATTGGCGAGCGGACAGTAACTTCTGAAACTGATGCATCATCTTCAATCGTTTTGGCGTCATCGCGCGAAAGAAGCGCGTTGCGCTTGTACTTCCCTGCCTCCTCAGCAAGGACGCGGCCAACGACGCGATCCGAGAATGAACCGCCGATATTTTCTTTGCCCGGACGATTGATGATAACGCCTTCTTTGGTGCCACAATCAGCCTCGAGAATGACGACATCGTGCGCGACGTCAAAGAGACGGCGCGTGAGGTAACCAGCCCGGGCAGTGTTGAGCGCGGTGTCGGCCAAACCCTTTCGTGCGCCGTGCGTCGAAATGAAATATTCGATCGGCGTCAAACCTTCCTTGAGGGAGCTGCGCACCGGGAATTCAATGATCTCGCCGCGCGGGTTGGTAATGAGACCCTTCATGCCCGCCATCTGATGCAGCTGCACTTGCGAGCCTCGAGCGCCGGAGGTGATCATGTCGTGGACCGGGCCGTTTTTGTCGAGCGCATCGACGACGTGCTTGCGCAAATCGCCAGAGACTTTCGCCCAGAGTTCTATGGTCATGCGCTTGCGTTCTTCTTCGGTAAGAAGCCCCTCTTGATAGTTTTCCTGCTCGCGGGCGGCAGCTCTCTGCCCTTCTTCAACGAGCTGCTTCTTTATCGCAGGCACCGGCACATCCGAAATAGACCAGGTGATACCTGCATAGGTAGCGTAGCGGAAACCGAACGCCTTGATCTTGTCGAGAATTGCGGGAATGCCATCAAGCGAGTAATGCGAGACAAGATTTTGGACGAGCGCCTGCATGCGCTTGTTGGTAATTTCTTCATTGAGGTACGGGAAGTCACTCGGCAAGACTGAATTGAAAAGGAGCCGCCCGACGGTCGTTTCAAATACCGTGCCTTCGAATTGCGCATACTTCTTGCTGTCGGAGGGCAGTACCCTGATCTTCGCGCGCAAATCTATAGCACCGAAATCATGCGCGGTGATTGCAGCGTTGGTCGAAGGAAATGCGGTTCCCTCGCCCTTGAGGCCCTCGACAGACTTGGTCATCCAGTAGCACCCGAGAACGATATCGAGAAGCTTCGAGGCAACGACGACGTCGCCACTCCCAGGCTTGAGGATATTTTTGTTGGCCGACATGATTTTCGCCGCTTCCAGCTGTGCAGCTTCCGAGAGCGGCACATGCACGGCCATCGCGTCGCCATCGAAGTCGGCGTTGTATGCGGGGCAGACCAAGGGGTGCACCTGAATCGCGTTGCCTTCAACGAGAACTGGGCGGAACGCCTGGATCGATTGGCGGTGGAGCGTCGGCGCGCGATTGAGAAGCACATACTTGCCCTGGATCGCCTCTTCGAGAATGGGCCAGACTTCCGGCGATTCATCTTCGATGAGGCGGCCGGCGCCACGGATGTTGTAGGCGAGTTCGCGCGCAAGGAGCCCTTGGATCACGAACGGGCGGAAAAGTTCCAGGACCATGTGCTTCGGCAAACCACATTCGTCGAGTGCGAGATCGGGGCCAACGACGATAACGGAGCGACCGGAGTAATCGACGCGCTTACCGAGAAGGTTTTGACGGAGGTAGCCGTGTTTGCCCTTCAAATAGTCAGCGAGTGACTTCAGCGCGCGTCGGCGACCGCCAAGGATGCCGGATACGCCTGCGCCGCGGCGCATCGAGTTGTCGAGAAGCGCGTCGACCGCCTCCTGCAAAATGCGCTTTTCGTTGCGGAGAATGACTTCCGGCGCATTGATTTGTTGCAATCTCTTGAGTCGATTGTTGCGGTTGATCACGCGGCGATAGAGGTCGTTCAGGTCGCTCGAGGCATGGCGACCGCCTTCGAGCGCGACCATCGGGCGAAGCGCCGGCGGCACGACGGGGAGGCGCGTGATAAACATCCACTCAGGTCGCACATTTGCGCGCTGCAAACTCTCGGCGAGCGCGAGGCGCT
>Ga0209542_10007187_pt1 | contig 21303 bp, 24 predicted proteins | sample RifCSPhighO2_01_FD_184028 | JGI IMG/M metagenome (GOLD analysis project Ga0209542, IMG submission 184028) | Soil microbial communities from Rifle, Colorado - Rifle CSP2_plank highO2_0.1 (SPAdes) (version 2) | ecosystem: Environmental > Terrestrial > Deep subsurface > Rock core/Sediment ... | reverse complement strand
TTTATCAGGGGTTGGGGGTAACTGCAATTTTGTCGCTCCCTGCCATGTACTACGTAATGCGTGAATTTGTGGGTAGCAATGAAACGTTGCTTATGCCGTGGTTTGGCGCGTTGGTAATCGGCATTGTGGTAACCATAGCCATGGTTGCGATTACCGAATATTACACTTCAAAGAAATTTAGGCCCGTGAAATCCATTGCCGAAGCTTCCAAAACGGGACATGGTACCAACGTGATTATTGGCATTGCCATGGGCATGGAGGCTACTTTCGCCCCTATTATCGTGATTGTTGCCGGGGTACTTCTGGCGTATGCATTGGCAGGGTTGTTTGGAGTGGCTTTGGCTGCGGTGGCCATGCTGTCGTTGGCCGGCATTATTATTGCCATTGACGCCTTTGGCCCCATTACCGACAACGCAGGAGGCATTGCCGAAATGGCAAATTTGCCAGAGTCGGTGCGAAACATTACCGACCCATTGGATGCCGTGGGAAATACTACCAAGGCAGTGACCAAGGCATACGCTATTGCTTCTGCTGGCTTGGCTTCGCTGGTGCTTTTTGTGTCGTATACCCACGAATTAGTAAGCGTGGGGCTCACGCGCGTTTTGGCGTTCGACCTTGCCGACCCTCAAGTGGTAGCAGGGCTTTTCCTGGGAGCTGCCATACCCTATCTGTTTGGTTCCATGGCAATGCGAGCTGTGGGAAATGCCGCGGGCTCTGTAGTACAAGAAGTGCGCCGGCAGTTCCGCGAAATCCCAGGGATTATGGACCGTACGGCAAAGCCCGACTATGGAGCTGCAGTGGATATCGTAACCAAAGCTGCCTTAAAAGAAATGTTTTTGCCTACCGCTCTTGTGGTAATTTCGCCTATTGCCGTTGGTTTTTTACTGGGGCCTGAAGCCCTGGGAGGGTTTTTAATGGGAACGATTATCACCGGTTTGTTTGTGGCAATATCCATGACCTCGGGAGGAGGGGCGTGGGATAACGCCAAAAAATATATCGAAGAGGGGCATTTTGGCGGCAAAGGATCAGACGCCCACAAAGCTGCGGTTACGGGCGACACAGTGGGGGATCCCTATAAAGATACGGCAGGCCCTGCCATTAACCCCCTGATTAAGGTGGTAAATATTATTGCCATTCTCATTGCCCGTTTTTTGGTCTAGCTCCTTGCAAAATTCTGCCAAATGGGTATAATGGGTAGCGATGATATCTTTAGCCTCTGAAACGAGAAAAAAGGAAGAAAAGGTGGCCAGCTTGCGAAAACAGGGATTTATCCCGGGTGTTTTGTATGGCCCCAAAACTAATCCTTCGACTGTGAAGGTGGACGCCAAAGAATTTTCCAAGGCGTATAAAGAAGCAGGCGAGAGCTCGCTGGTAAACTTAAAGTCACAGGAAACAACGGTGCCCGTTTTAATCAGAGAGATCCAAAAGGAACCGGTGAGGGGTGCTGTTATCCATGTGGATTTTTACCAGCCGCCTTTAGATGAAGAAATTCAGGTGGCAGTTCCCCTGGTGTTCCAGGGAGAAGCTCCCGGAGTAAAAGACTTGGGAGGTACCTTGCTGCGCAATATTCACGAAGTGGAAGTGAAAGCTCTGCCTCAAAACCTTCCGCATGAAATTGTGGTGGATGTTTCAAAGCTTACTACGTTCGAAGAGCGCATTTTGGTTCGCGATTTGGCGCACGACGCCAACGTAGAAATTCTTCGGGATCCTGAAGAAGTCGTAGCCCAGGTAGTAAAGGCAGAAGACGTAGAAGCAGAGCTCCTGCAGCCTGTGATAGAAAACGTAGAAGAGGTGGAATCTTCAAAACCAGAGAAGAAAGAAGAGGAAGAAGGAGCAGAGGCACCCGAGGAAAAGCCAGAGTAAATTTACAACCTCAATGGTAGGCCGAGTTCGGCGGCTTTATGCAAAGAATTTCAAAAGCGTTGATACCTTTCGTTATTGTCTCGGTTTTTGCATTGCCGGGCTTTTTGATTTTTGCGCAGCAGGGAGAAAATCTTACTCCCACCGAGGAACGCGATTTGTTGGAGCAGGAGTTAAAGCAACTGGAAGATCAGATTAAGGGCATCGAGGGAGACATTACCAAAACCCAGAAAGAAAAAGATACCTTAAAGAATCAAATTGCAGTTTTGAGGAACAAGATTAAAAAACTCAACCTGCAAGTTGAGCAAAGCAACAAGATTATCGTCGACTTGCGCTCGCAAATTTCTGATACTACGAGTTCTATCGATAAAACGACAGGGGATATAGAAGGCTTAAAAGATGAAATGGCCGCGGTACTCCAGCGCGTGTATCGAGAAGACCAGCGGAGCAAAGTGGAAATCGTTTTGGCGAGTTCAACCCTCTCTGACTTTTTTAACGATATGGCCCAGCTCGTGTTTTTGAACGCGCAACTCGAAGAGCTGCTCGGAGACATGAAAGAACTGCATGGGTATTTGGAAACGCAGAAAGATGCGCTGGTAGACGAAAAGGGCGAAGAGGAAAATTTTGTAAAAATTCAGCTACTGCAAAAGCAGGAGAACCAAAACATTCAGGTGCAAACCGAGCAGCTCTTAGTGCAAACACAGGGCAAGGAAGTCGAGTACCAGCGGCTTTTAGCCGACAAAAAGCAGCGCGCCCAGCAAATTCGCTCGCGTATTTTTGATTTAATCGGCGTGCCAGATGCTCCTACCTTTGGGGAAGCGGTACTTATTGCAAAAGGAGTGGCGGTGCAAACGGGAGTGCGGCCCGCGTTGCTGCTTGCGGTGCTCACGCAAGAGTCGAATTTGGGCAAAAATGTCGGCCAGTGCTATTTGAACAACACCGCGACGGGAGCCGGAGTAAGCGTAAAAGGAACGCCTTTTTCCAATGTAATGAAACCTACGCGCGACGTGCAGCCCTTCTTAACCATAACTAAAGATTTGGGGCGCGATCCTTTCCAAACGCCGGTTTCCTGCCCGATTCCGAGTGTGGGAGGGTATGGCGGTGCCATGGGTCCAGCCCAGTTTATTCCTTCCACGTGGATGGGATACAAAAAGCGGCTTGATGCCATTTTGGCACGACCGGCCGATCCCTGGAACATTAGAGATGCGTTTTTGGCTTCGGGGTTGTACCTGGGAGATTCTGGCGCTACCGACCACAGCTACAACGCTGAATGGTGCGCGGCGCAACGGTACTTCTCGGGAAGGTGCTCCACCAGCTATCGCTTTTATGGCGACTCGGTAATGAGCCTGGCCGCCCGCTACGAAAAAGACATTCAAACCTTAGACGAAGTAAACGGGATTTAGAGATTTTGGTTTTGGGAAAGCGTGTCGCCGATTTCGTCTAAATCGCCCTTGAGAATGCGCTCGACGCCGTGCCACGATTCTTTTACGCGGTGGTCGGTTATACGGTCTTGAGGAAAGTTGTATGTCCGGATTTTCTCTGAACGATCGGCCGAGCCAATCTGGGTTTTTCTCTGGCCAGCGATTGCGGCTCCCGCCGTTTCTTCTCTTTGTTGCAGGATTTTTGCCGCAAGCAGCGACATGGCAAAATCGCGGTTTTTCTGCTGATTGCGCGAGGCCTGGCTGGCCACCACCAGTCCGGTAGGCAAGTGCGTTATGCGCACGGCGGTTTTGCGTTTGTTTACGTTTTGCCCGCCCGGGCCCGAAGCGTTATAAATATCAACCTTGAGCTCTGAAGGGTTCAACTGAACCTGGGCTTTCTTGGGCTTTGGCAAAATGGCAACCGAAGCCGTAGACGTGTGAATGCGGCCTGCTTTTTCTGTCGAGGGAATTCGCTGTACCCGGTGCACGCCCGCTTCGTGCAAAAGTTTGCGTACCGCCTCTTTCCCGTTAAATTCTACAGATGCTGTTTTTATTCCGCCCAGCTCCGTATCGTCCATTTCCAGAATAGTGTACTTGAAGCCTTTTTGTTCGGCGTATCTGGTGTACATGCGGAATAGGTCGCCCGCAAACAAAGAGGCTTCCTCGCCGCCCGTGCCCGGGCGAATTTCCATAATAATGGCGTCGGGAATGTCTTGTGACTCGTCTCGCAAGAGCTCTTCCAACTCTTTTTGCGCCTGTTCTTTCCTTTGCGCCAAAGAGCTTAATTCCTCCTGCGCAAGCGAGGCTAATTCATCTTCCTGCGAGGCGATAATCTGGTTGTTTTCCGCAATGCGTTCTTTGAGTTCTTCTACCAGCAGGGCTTTCTTTACGATTTTTTCCAAAACACCCCGGCGCTTGGAAAGTTCCTGAAATTCGTCCCATTTGGAAATTAACTCAGGGTCGGTGAGCTTTTCTGAAATCTCCGTATATTCTTTTTTTGCCTGTGCGAGGTCCACTTAAGCCTTTGTTTTCTTGCTGGTTACCCGTGCTTTTCCTTGAGTGCGTGAAACAGCCTGGGTTTTAGCTTTCTTTGTTTTCGCTTTTCTGGGAGTGTCTTGCTTTTGAGCCATTCGTTCTTTGAATTTCTGAATGCGGCCTACCTTGTCCATTACTTTGTCTTTTCCGGTGTAAAAGGGATGGCAGTTTGAGCAAACCTCAACCTGCAGAGACTCTTGCGTCGAACCCACGGTAAACGTGTTCCCGCACGCACAGGTTACTTTGGCATTAGGGTAATATGTCGGATGTAAGTCCTTTTTCATAGCACTGGCATTATACCCCAGAACAGCAAAAGAATCAAGGGCTTGCGGGGGATGCCGCAAGGAATGGCGGTTTTTTTGTTTTTGTGGTAAAAAGGGTGCATGGAAATGAATAAGGAGTTTATACAAAGTACGTTGCAGGGCTTCTTTGACAACGAAAAAGAAGTGCTTTTTGCATACCTTTTTGGTTCTCATGCAACCGGACATGCGATAGCAAAAAGTGATGTGGATATTGCCGTATATTTGAACCCAAAAAACAAGCAAGACCAATTCGAAAAGCGGCTTGAGTTGATTGCAGCATTAACAAAACTGCTCAAGAAAGAAGTGGATGTTATTGTGCTCAATATGGCTTCGCCGTTTTTAAAACACGTAGTGTTTAAAGAGGGGACTCTTGTTTTTGATAGAGACGCGAGCTCGCGCATTGATTTTGATCTTAAGTCTCTTAATGAGTATTTTGATTATAAGTTGCAATGGTCGGCCTTAGGAATGGCTTAGGTATTGCGTTCTGGCCGATTTTGTGATAAAAAAGATGGGTATGGAAGAAACACTTATGAAGGACACGGATGCCGCGGAGGCGGGAAAGGATCCTGTTTCACCGACGGGCGGAGACAAAAACCTCGAGGAAATGATGGAGGCTGGTTTGCATTTTGGGCACAAGACCTCAAAAACGCATCCCAAGATGAAGCCGTATATTACGGGCGTCAGAAACACCATTCATATTATTAATTTGGAGAAAACCAAAGAGAAGCTCGATGAGGCGCTTTTGGCGCTTGCGGAAATGGTGGCTTTGGGTAAAGTAGTGGTGTTCGTTGGCACCAAGGTGCAGATTAAAAACTTTGTGCACGACACGGCAGTGGAGGCAAACGTACCCTATGTTACCGAACGGTGGATCGGCGGATTGCTTACCAACTTCGAGGGTGTTTCCAAGCGCATTGCGCACCTGAAAGATTTGGAGAAAAAGCTGGCAGATGAGGAAGAAGCGAACAAATATACAAAATGGGAGCGCCATGAAATGCAAGAAGAAATCGAAAAACTCAACGAGAAATTCGGCGGCATGAAAACACTGGAAAAACTGCCCGACGCCATATTTGTTTTTGACTTCGACGAAAACCAGCTTGCCGTGAAAGAGGCAAAGCAAAAAGGCATTCAGGTATTTGCCATTTGCGACACCAACTGCGATCCAAGCCTTGTGGATTACGCCATTCCGGCCAACGACGACGCCATCAGTTCTGTCCGGTATATTTTGCAAAAAGTAAAAGATGCGATACTCAAAGCAAGAGGAACATGAAGCCAACCGTAGAGCAAATTAAAGAACTCCGCGAACTCACGGGCATCTCTATTGCCGAGTGCAAAAAAGCGCTTGAGGAAGCGGGCGGAAACGCGGAAAAGGCAAAAGCCCTTCTGAAAGAGTGGGGGAAAGAGGTTGCAGCAAAAAAACAAGAAAGAGCAACGGGCGAGGGCTTGGTGGTTTCGTATATTCATGGTACGGGTAAAGTAGGGTCTTTGGTGGCAGTAAAATGTGAAACCGATTTTGTGGCGCGTTCCGATGATTTTAAAAATCTTTGCCATGAATTAGCTTTGCAGATAGCCTCGATGGAAGCAGAAAACGTAGAAGAGTTGCTGTCGCAAGAGTACATCAAAGATTCGGGGAAAACGATCGCAGATGTAATCAATGAGGCTATCGCCAAACTCGGGGAGAACATTGTGGTAGACCGGTTTGTGCGATTCCGCATTTAGTTTTGGTAATGAGTCAACTTATACTTTTGGCCCTTACACTGGGCAGTCTGGGTGTTATTGTTTTTATCGTGTATCGGAAATTGCCCAAGCTGCGAGAACTTTCGGCGCAAGAGCTTCAGGGCCAGGAAACGCCCATAGCCCGTGCACGGGCAATTGTGAGTTCTCGTGTAAACTCCCAGAAAATTACCCGTATGGCCTTAACCCAGGCGCGGAGCCTTGCCGAAAAAACCGAGGCTCAAACAGGGGAATGGTTAGAGAGGCTCCAGAAGAATACGCAGGCAAGAAAAGGGGAATTTACGCAATCCTATTGGGAGCAACTTCGCAAAAAAGCCCGCGTGCGCAAGAAAAAATAACTCTTTGCCAGCGTAGCTCAATGGCAGAGCAGCTGTTTTGTAAACAGCAGGTTGTCGGTTCGAGCCCGACCGCTGGCTCATGAAAGTTTTCGTTTTGGTCGTTTTTATTGCGCTTGTTGTTTTTGTGTTGATAAATCTTCCAATAGTTACTGGCAGGGGGGTCAAAGCAGTAAAAGAAGCACTGGCAAACACACAGCCCATCGAGCTTTCCGGTAAAACACTGTTTATTTCCGACCTGCACTTAACGGCAGAACCCTCCTTGGAACAACAATTTAATTTGGATTTCAGTAACGTGCAGAATGTGGTAATCGTAGGAGACTTTTTTAACCAGGCCGAGGATTTCGAAAGTTTTGGCGCTACCGAAGAAGAAAGCATGCGAGCAGTGTTAGAGCGTATAGCGCCGCAAGCGTTTTCGGGAACAATCTTTTTTATCGCAAGCGGGCATTCTCACGACCCTCGCTTGCAAGAGATTTCGCGGTTAAGATTTGAAAACTTCGAGTTTATCTATTTGGGAGAATATGGAAAATTTATTCTTGGTGGGGAGCAAGAGGTAGTCGCAATGCATGGAGGGCAGTTGCACGAGGGAATCATAGGCGGGGGAGTTACCTGGCTGGCGGGAAAGTTTGGGCTTGTGCTGCCGTTAGAAAAGCTGGGGAAAAATCGTTTCGGCATCGACAAAAACACTTGGCTTGTAGCAGGGCATAGCCATGTGCCGGGTATCGACCAGGCGGCAAAAGTGGCAAACACGGGATCCTTTGTGGGAGCTCCCTTTAACAAGTTTATTTTTCGCATACATATTGGTACAGGAGTTTTGTTCGATGGCGGCGCGGTGGAGCTTCAGGAATACGAGGGGCTAAACTTAAAAGAGCTGTATCTCTTTGCGCTCTAGCAATATCTTATGGCAGTACTTTTGCTTGCTTTAGGCAGCGCGTTTTTTATAGGGTTAAATAACGTGCTTACCAGAAAGGCGCTGGACTTTACTTCGCGAGGCCAGGCGATTTTGGTTTCTCTTGGCGTTGCCACAACGATTTTTTTGGTTCTGAACGCCGTACTTGGAAAAATACCCCTATGGTTTGTGCCCGGAGCTTTATTATTTTTTTTGGGCGGACTGTTTGGCCCCGGCATTGGCAGGACGTTTAATGTTATTTCGGCAAAACGCATTGGCGTGTCGCGGACCATACCCGTAGTGGGAACTGCGCCGTTTTTTGCCACCATATTGGCAATTTTGTTTTTAGGCGAAGAGTACTCGTTTTACATATTTTTGGGAATGGCGTTTATCGTATTTGGAATTTTTGTTTTGAGCCGCGGCAAAAAAGAAAACGGTAAGCGCGCGTTCGACAAAAAAGATTTGCTCTTGCCCTTGGGATCTGCCGTGTGCGGGGGAGTGTCCATTGTGGTTTCCAAAGTGGCATTGGGTATATTAGACGACCCTATTGTGGGAGTAGGGCTTACTATGGTGGGCGCTTTGCTTGTGGTGTTGGGGTATATTGTGGGCACCAGGCGCGTCCGGCATTTTCGCGTTATGCATAGGGGATCCATATTTCCGGTGCTTGGGGGATTTTGCATGGCCGCGGCATTTTTCTTAAACTTTTCCGCTTTGCAAATTGGCGACGTGTCCATAGTGGCGCCGGTGTTTAGCACGTTTCCGCTGTTTGGCGTGTTCTTAAGCCACTTTTTCCTAAAAGAAGAAATAACCGGTCGTACCTGGCTGGGCGCCATTATCATTGTCCTTGGCATCGCCATCATCCAAGCGTTTTGATAGATGAAAAGCTTTGTGATAAGGTGTCAGTAGAAAGTTCAAGCTGGAGGGAAAACAGTTTTGAATACTGCATTTCAGGGAAGTTCTCCCATGCTGGAAACGCACAATTTGAGTTTCTGGTATGGAGATAGACGCAGAGAAAAGCAAGTTCTTTTCGACATATCAATTGGGTTTCCTACAAACAAAATTACAGCCCTGGTGGGTCCGAGTGGCTGTGGCAAGACTACGTTGCTGAAATGTTTTAACCGAATGCATGAAATCGGTAACACTGTTAAGTTTCGCATCGATGGGAAAATTTTGTTCAACGGGCAAGACCTATACAGAGCAGATTTGCCGGTTGAGCAGGTGCGTTATTTAGCTGGTATGGTTTTCCAACGGCCAAACCCTTTCCCAAAAACAATCTACGCCAATGTTGCGTTTGGGCCCGATATCAATGGGTTTCGTGGCAGTATGGATGAGATTGTGGAAGAGGCCCTCCGCCGCGCCGATTTGTGGGAAGAGGTAAAAGATCGGCTCCATGGGCGAGCATTGAGTTTGTCGGGTGGCCAACAACAACGTTTGTGTATTGCCCGTGCCTTAGCACTTGAACCACCGGTGCTTTTGCTCGACGAACCGTGTTCTGCGCTAGATCCCATAGCTACGCTTCATATAGAAGACTTGCTGCGGGAAATAGCGTATGATACTACCATAATAATCGTTACCCACAACATTGGGCAGGCACGGCGCTTATCAGACTATATGGCGTTTCTGTGCGAGGGCGAGTTGATCGAGTTTAGTGAAACCAGGTTGATGAGTACAAACCCGAGAGACGAGCGAACAGAGGCTTTTCTCATGGGTCGTTTAGGATAACAGTCTCGCATACAAGGCGCCACGTTTTATTAACGTGCTTTGGTACGGGAGGGGTAATTTGGTATTTCTTGGGTAGCAACTTTGGCGAAAAGTTTTTGTGGAGGATGGTGAAATGAAGAACGCCTTGAGAATTGTAAGCCTGCTACTTCTTGGATTGGTGATTGGTTGTGTAGAGGCTCCGGTAATCGCCAAGACCGTTACGCCTGTTCCCGAGCTTAGTGCGGAATTCGACCGCGCGAGCGTACGGCCAAACAGTCCCGTTGATGTAAGGTTAGGGGAGGATGTTTACCTGTATATAGAGTTCACGAATACGGGTGCTGAAAGAGCGGAATTTTGCGCGGCGGTAACACTGCGCCCGGTTGGTGAGATGACTAATAGGAACGACATTAACCTGCGCCCGTTGATCCCTACTGCCCTTGATCCTGGCGAAAGGGGAGTGGCCGAATGGAGATACAAAACCACTGACGTCGGAAATTTTGATCTAATTTTTGGGCTTTGGGGTGCGTGCGCTGCCGAACTAGAACCAAACCATCCTGTTGTGCACTCTGGGTGGTTTGAAAACTATATCAGGGTGTCTCCCTAGTAGTCAGTAGAACGAAGAATCTTCGGGTTCCTCGGCCTACTTTTACAAGAGCTTTGGTTATCCGCCAGTTTACGGACCCAGAGCTTTTTGATTCGCAAAATAATAAAGAGCGTCTTTTTATGGGGCTTGACATTGGTTTGAGGGGGGAGTAAGATACGGGGTGCGAGGGAGAGCCTTGTAAAACCCTAAAACCATGAACTAGCAAATCTGTAAAAACGTTACACGCGTAAGACAGATCCCGAAAGTACTCGAAGGCCCGAATACTTTCGGGGTTTGTTTTCCCCGCCCAAGGCGGGCAGGGGAGAGGCGAACCAGAACTTTGACAAGTTCATAGACGAGACAATAAATTTACCCCGCGATGAAATTGCAAATTTCATTTTGCGGGGACCAACGTTAATTTTTTTGAGTTGCTTCGACTCTTAAGTTTTTATTTGAGAGTTTGATCCTAGCTCAGGGTGAACGCTGGCGGCGTGGATAAGGCATGCAAGTCGAGCGAGCCCCGCAAGGGGCGAGCGGCAAACGAGTTAGTAACACGTGGGTAACCACCCATCACACGGGCATAACCCGGAGAAATCCGGGCTAATTCCCGATGGCTCCCGTAAGGGTAAAGGAGTAATCCGGTGGTGGAGGTGCCTGCGGCCTATCAGCTTGTTGGTGAGGTAACGGCTCACCAAGGCTATGACGGGTAGGGGACGTGAGAGCGTGTTCCCCAACGATGGCACTGCGATACGAGCCATACACCTACGGGTGGCAGCAGTCGAGAATATTCCACAATGGGCGAAAGCCTGATGGAGCGACGCCGCGTGCGGGATGAAGGCCTTCGGGTCGTAAACCGCTTTTATCGGGGAAGAATCCGCAAGGATGACGGTACCCGATGAATAAGGGGGTGCTAATTCTGTGCCAGCAGCCGCGGTAAAACAGAACCCTCAAGCGTTACCCGGATTTATTGGGCGTAAAGCGTCTGTAGCCGGTTTGGCAAGTCTTAGGTTAAATACCAAGAGCTCAACTTTTGGGGTGCTTGAGAAACTGCCAGACTAGAGGGCGTTAGGGGCTGATGGAACGCACGGTGGAGGGGTGAAATCCGTTGATATCGTGCGGAACACCAAAAGCGAAGGCATTCAGCTGGGGCGACCCTGACGGTGAGAGACGAAAGCGTGGGGAGCGAAAAGGATTAGATACCCTTGTAGTCCACGCTGTAAACAATGGATACTGGCTATGTGAAGTGTCGACCCTTCACGTGGCGAAGCTAACGCGTTAAGTATCCCGCCTGGGAAGTACGGCCGCAAGGCTAAAACTCAAAGGAATAGACGGGGGCCCACACAAGCGGTGGATCATGCGGCTTAATTCGTCAACAACCGAGGAACCTTACCAGGGCTGGAAACACTCGTGAAATCCGTCAGAAATGGCGGACTTCCGCAAGGACTCGAGTTCAGGTGATGCACGGCTGTCGTCAGCATGTATCTTGAGACGCTCCGTTAAATCGGGTAACATGCGCAACCCTTACCCTGTGTTTTATGTGTCACAGGGAACTGCCTGAGACAATCAGGAGGAAGGTGAGGATGACGCCAAGTCAGCGTGTCCCTTTGATGTCCTGGGCTGCACGCATGATACAATGGCGAGGACAGCGGGTAGCAACGCGGCAACGCGAAGCTAATCCCTTAAACCTCGTCTCAGTTCGGATTGAGGTCTGCAACTCGACCTCATGAAGCCGGAATCGCTAGTAATCGCGTATCAGCTATGGCGCGATGAATATGTTCCTGGGCCTTGTACTCACCGCCCGTCACGTTAAGCAAGCTGGGAATAGCCGAAGGTCCGCCATAGGCGGATTCAAGCTAGGCTCAGTGAGAGGAACGAAGTCGTAACAAGGCACCGGTAGGGGAACCTGTCGGTGGATCACTACATTTTACCCAGTTTTACTGGGGAGTGTCGGCTGGGGTTGGTTAGTGAGAATTCTCTAACTAACGCCAAGGCGTTGATCGAAGGGCCTTGAAACCTCGATCAGTCGGGGCAACTCAGAGGAATAGAACGTTGGTATCGCACTTGGAACAAATCCTTGCAGAAGGGTTTGTTTTGTTATACAATTTCCCATAGTACTTTCTCAAAGGTAAAGGGCGAAGGCGCTATGCCTCGCTCATGCGCGCGAGTAGTTCAGTGGTAGAACGCGTCACTGATAATGACGAAGTCGGAGGTCCGATCCCTCCCTCGCGCACACGATTTTTGTCTGAATCTTTGATTCAGCAACAAAAATCAGTGCCCGCCGTAGATGGATACGGAGGCGGGCAGTTACATTATGTATGTGGTCTATGTATTGCAAAGTCAGAGGGACAGGAAACGATATATAGGCGTGACGCGCGACTTGGAAAGAAGATTGCGGGAGCACGCAACTGGAAGGGTTGCGTCGACAAGAATGAGAAGACCGCTTACGGTACTCTATACGGAACGATACGATTTGAAAGAGAAAGCAGAAAGAAGGGAGAGATATTTAAAATCAGGAGCTGGGAGAGAGTGGTTGGATCGAAGGAATATCAGATAGCTCGCCTACATTGTCATTACGGCGAGCAAACGCCCGCGCTTCGTTTGGCGTTTGGGCCGTTAGCTTAGCTGGTAGAGCGCGTCATTTGCAATGACGAGGTCGCCGGTTCGAATCCGGCACGGTCCACCGTACACAAAAAGAAGAGAAGGGAAGCTATGGCTACCTTCGAAGTCTGTGAGTGCGGAGGGAAACTAGTAGGAGAAGAGGCGATTACACCTCTTACTGACGAAAACGTCATGAGTTGGTTCCGTCTCTGGTACGATATCGAGGAGGCGGTTAAGAAAGGTGCGAAGTTCTGCAAGAGGTACAATAAACCAAGGTCGGGAGGATAAAATACATCAATATTAAAACTATATAAATACTATGGCTACTCATTATATATGTACGGGCGAGTGCGGGGGAGTGGCAGACAAACCGGGCACCTGTCAGGCAACCGATTGCTCAAAGCACGGTCAACCCCTGCAGGAATGCCATTGTGAAGACGGTATGCACCGCCAGGCAAAAGAGTGGGAAGGATCGGATTCCGCTGCTTTGTAGATGTTGACGCGGGCGGTAAAGTGAGTACACTGAAAGTATATGATGTACAAACTTCTTTTACTGCTCAACACAATTTTGCCCGCAAAATCGGTGTGGGCACACTGTGATATTCCCTGCGGCATTTATACGGCAGAGCCCGCGCTCACGGCAGCAAAAACAGTCGTTAAGATGGTAGAGAAGATTGAGGCTCTTCCTCAAGATGCGCCGCGGAGCATGCAGACGAGAAACTCTTTTGTGCGCATGGTGCAGGTGAAAGAAGAGCACGCGCAGATTTGCAAAGAACAACTCCTTATTCTGTGGACCGATTATTTCAAGCCAGAGCATTTGGAAATGTTTCCGAACCTCCACGAAACATTTTGGAAAGCGGCAAAACTTTGCTCAAAAAACAAGCAGGAGGTGAGCAAAGAAGCGGCGCAGGAATTGTTGCAGGCAGTAGAAGGAATCGCAGAAATGTTTCTGAAAGCAGAAGCTGCCAAGAAAACATGATTTCCTATTTCCGCGTGAGGGGTAGGAGCATGGAACCTTTGTGCAAAGAAGGGGATTTTGTCCTACTCGATAAATTGTCCTACCATATATTTCGTCCGAAAGCGGGGGACATTGTAGTACTCCGTCATCCCCAAGAAGATCGGCTGATTCTCAAATATATTATGAGTGAAAGAGTGGAAGACGGCAGGCTCCTTTACTGGGTGGAGGGATTGAATAAAGAGGGAAGTTCGGACAGCAGAAGTTTCGGGTGGGTTCCGAAGGAAATGATTTTGGGCAAGGCATTAATAATCGGTGGTCCCCGCATTGGAGCGAAGCTTGGTACGGGGTCTTCGGCCTCTTGGGAGAGGCCTCGAAGTTTTCCACAGGAGGCATGTTGCGGCCTTCCTGGTGGTGGTATGATAAAAGAATTAGTAGGAAAGGTCGAGCTTTTAAGGATATAGGGAAATTGTACAGTATGAACTTTGTTCAAATTACCACAGAAGCATTAAATGAGGCCTTTCGAGACCTGCTCGCGGGAGTAGTCTCCTTTGTGCCTCTTCTGATCTTGGCAATTCTCATTCTTTTGATCGGCTGGTTTATTTCTGTGGCAGTGGGGAAGTTTGTTGCGGATATTTTGGTGCGCGTTAAGTTCAACCAGATGTTTGAGCGTGGCAATTGGAAAGAAGCGCTGGAAAAAGCGGATTTGAAAGTTGATCCGGCCGGGTTTGTGGGCGCCATTTTCAAATGGGTGCTGGTGATTGTCTTTTTGCTTGCCGCGGTGGAAGTTCTCGGATTTGGCGAGTTTGCCGGTTTCCTGCGGGACGTGCTCGCATACCTGCCGAATGTGGTGGTGGCTGCCCTCATTCTTGTGGTGGCAATCATCGTGGCTGATATCGTGGAAAAGGTGATACGCGCGGGAATTGAGGGTGCAAGGATAGGACACGCGCAGTTCGTTGGGTCCGTGGTGAAATGGTTTATCTGGATTTTTGCGATTTTTTCAGCTTTGCTTCAGCTCAATATCGCCGTTCTTCCGGTACAGGCATTGATCCAAACATTTATCCAAGGCATTGGATACGGAATCGCTTTGGCGGTCGCCATTGCGTTTGGCTTGGGAGGAAAAGATCAAGCAGCCGAGATCTTACGAGATCTGCGCAGCAAGCTGCAAAGATAGGACAAGAGAAAAGAAAGGATGGAATTTCCTTTTGCCCCCGTCAATCTATGGCGGGGGTTTTCGTTACTCTTGACCTCAAATACAGTTTTGATAGTATAAGTTCATGACTACTATTACTCTTCCGAAAAAATTGACAAGAGCGAGTGAAGATCTTGTAGCTATTCCTCGGAAAGAATACGAGGAGTTTTTACGCCTTCGTTTGGAAAGAATTCCCGAAATCGGACTTACTCTCACGCAGAAAAAGAGACTTGCCGAGGGACTCGGAGACATTAAGGCAGGGCGAGTCATCGGGCCGTTTAAAAATGCAAAAGAAGCGGTGCGCACTCTCCGCGAAAATAACTAATTCGTCGAACATCATGCTCCATCCAAAGTAGCGTGTCCTATCACTCGGCCTTGCCCCGTAGTGAATTTTTGACTTTGCTTCCGCAAACAGAGTTTGGTCAAAAATCTACTACGGGGCTTGCCGCCCGGCAGTTCTTGTATTAAGTTAAAGTAATCCATCTTATGCATTCGCGAGAAAATAACTACGCGTTTATCGACAGCCAAAACTTAAATCTGGGTATCCAGAAACTTGGATGGAGGTTAGATTACCGAAAATTCAGGGTTTATCTTGCCGAAAAATACGGCGTCAAAAAAGCCTACATTTTTATCGGTTTCGTGGCGTTGAACCAGTCACTGTATGATCGTTTGCAAGAAGCAGATTTTATATTGAAATTCAAGCCCACAATACCGGACGCTGACGGTAAAATTAAGGGCAATATAGACGCGGACCTCGTCCTGCGGGCCGCTCTTGAATTGCATGAATACGATAAAGCGATTATCGTTTCCAGCGACGGAGACTTTTACTCACTTGTGCAGCATCTTTATGAAAGTAACAAACTAAAAGTCGTATTGAGTCCGGACATTAAAAACTGTTCAAATCTTCTTAAGCAGACAGCAAAAGAAAGGATATGGTTTATGAATGAATTGCGAGGGAAATTGGAATATAAAAGAAAAAGCACCGCTTAAGGACGGAACCTTAGACAGTACTTTTTCCTAGAAATACAATTCTATTATACACTCCGCCTCGTACTATTGTCAATAGTCGAGCAGAGCTTGCCCCCCGGCAGTTTTTGTATTAGGGTGAAAGTATGACGGAGGAAAGTATAAACAAAGCTTCTAAGAGTTTTCATAAGGCATTTGCCGTTGTGTTTATAAGCAAGCTCGCCGTTCGCTATGGATTTCTTCCATCGGCACTGGAAGGCGATAATGCAATGCTCATTGGTCTTTTGCTTCTTCTTCAAGGAATTTTGGTTATCTCAATGATGTTCTTGCTTGGTTATTATGCTTATAAATTTTCCGGTAAATGGTACTATGCGTTAAACGGTTTACTTGGACTGTTTTGGTTTGCAATGCTTGGTCCGTTAATTGGCGGCATTATTGTGTACCAGATAAAGGAGAAAAATATCAAAAAGCTTGAGAGAAATAAAAATGGCTACGGGAAAAACGTAGAGAAGAGTCATGGAACAAATTGAAATTTATCTATCTGAACTTAGTCCAACAGTAGTAGAAGGTACAACAGGACGTACTTTCTGGGCGATGGTAGGGCCGAAAACCGAAAATGTTTCTTCTCTGGATAAGGAAGAAATAAAAAATGCCCTGACAAGAGTTTTTGAGGATCAAGCGCCTAACGCCACAAAGATTCCCAAGGGTGTTTACTTCACTGTGTCGCACGAAGGCAAGAGAATATTCTACGGTCATCTAGAAGCAAACGGTGTTGTTGATGTATTCTGGTCTGATTCCGACAACCTTCCGTAAACGGCAAATTCGAGAGATAGAGGCAGGGTCATTTTTGCCAAAAGCAGCCACCCGCTGCGGCGGGTTTTTGTATCCTTGACAGTAGGTTGAGGGTCGGCTATACTGTAAGTGCATGATAGAGAACGTGCAACGAGACCAATCTAAACAAAGCGGCTAAGGGCCAGAGGATTTTCTATGGTTGAGGGAAGCCGCTTTCAAAAGCGGTTTTTGATTGCGCGAATCCCGACTTCGCCAGATACAGGATTGTATCTGGCTACGACGGGCAAAGCATGCGAGAACTTTGACAATTGAATAGACAAACAATTGAAAGCAAAGCAATTAGTAATTGCTAGCTAGGGTATTGCATAGGTTACAAGCAAATGGTGGATGCCTTGGGATATGAAGGCGATGAAGGACGTGGCGTGCCTGCGAAAAGCCTCGGGGAGGTGGTTAGCAACCTGCGATCCGGGGATGTCCGAATGGGGAAACCCCGTTCGCCGAAAGGCGAATGATCCAATTCGCAAGAATTGGGAGCGAACCCGCTGAAGTGAAACATCTCAGTAAGCGGAGGAAAAGAGAACAAATGTTTATTCCCTTAGTAGCGGCGAGCGAAAAGGGAAGAGCCCAAACCACTTTTTCTCGCAAGAGAAAAAGTGGGGTTGCAAGGAAATAGCGTCGGGAGCCCTGCTCTGAACCAAGAAGTTCTGGTGTTCAGAGTAGCGCTTGACCGAGGGAGTCCAAAAAACAAGGGTTGGTTAAAAGAAGCTTCCTGGAACGGAGCGCCAAAGAGGGTAAAAGCCCCGTATTTGAAAATTCCTTTGTGCTCCTTGCTGTTTTACTTAAGTACCTTGGGAAACGAAAGTCCCGAGGGAACCATCCCGGACTGCCGGGAAAGGCTAAATACTTCATATCACCGATAGTGAACCAGTACCGTGAGGGAAAGGTGAAAAGCAGCCCGTTGAGGGCGGTGAAATAGAACCTGAAACCATTTTGCTTACAAAGAGTCGGAGTCCGCCAGCTGGCGGATGACGGCGTGCTTTTTGCAGAACGACCCAGCGAGTTTACGTATGGTGCAGTCTAAGCGGTTTTGCCGCGAAGGCATAGGGCAACCAAGTGTTAATAGCGCGACCCGCCGCAAGGCGGATGCATCATTCGTAAGACCCGAAGCCAGGCGAGCTTACCATGACCAGGGTGAACCCCGACGAAAGTCGGGGGGAGGCCCGAACCCGTGAGCTGTTCAACACTCTGGGATGAGTTGTGGTAAGAAGTGAAAAGCTAACCGAGCCTGGTAATAGCTGGTTCTCCCCGAAATAGCTTTAGGGCTAGCCTTTATCAAACGCTTTGGAGGTAGAGCGCTGGAAAGAATGTCCTTGACGCAAGTCAGGTATTCTTACCAAACTTCGAATGCCAAAGCGAAAAAGATAGAGAGTTAGAACGCGGGGGCTAAGCTCCGCGCTCGAAAGGGAAACAGCCCAGACCTTCATCTAAGGTCCCTAAATTCAGCTAAGTGCAAATCAAGGAAGTGGAGTTCCACAGATAGCTAGGAGGTTCGCTCAGAAGCAGCTATCCTTTAAAAAGTGCGTAACAGCTTACTAGCTAAGGGATTCTGCGCCGAAAATTTATCGGGGCTAAGCTGAATACCGAAGATAAGGATGCCGCCGCAAGGCGGCGTGGTAGGGGAGCGTCTTCATTGCAACGAAGTCAAAGCGTAAGCTTTGGTGGAGCGATGAGGAGTGAGAATGCTGGGATGAGTAACCGCAACCAGGGTGAGAGCCCCTGGCACCGAAAACCCGAGGTTTCCTTGGCAATGATGATCATCCAAGGGTTAGGCGGGCCTTAGTCAAACATCAAATGGTGTTTGATGATGGACAGCCGGTTCATATTCCGGCCCCCCGCACTCTTCCGAAGAGTGACGCAGTTTGCGATTTTAGTCGGATTATTGGATTTCCGTTCCCGCAAGGGTGAAGTGAGAACTACGGTTCTTGCGACCTAAATGAACAGACTGCCCAGAAAAGCTCGGAGGGTTAATGAGTGTGGGTCCGTACCGAAAACCGACACAGGTGGGTTAGTATCAATGTACTAAGGTGAACGGGTGAAAGCTCCTGAAGGAACTAGGCAAAAAAGTGTCCGTAAGTTCGCGATAAGGACTGCCCCGCGCAAGCGGGGTTGCAACAAATGTGTCCCTGGCGACTGTTTACCAAAAACACAGGTCTCTGCTCAACTCCAAAAGAGGATGTATAGGGGCTGACGCCTGACCAGTGCTGGAGTGTTAACGGTGCCGGTCCCCGCGTAGCTCGCAAGAGCGAAGTGGGGGCTGAGTGCCCGAAGCCCCAGTGAACGTCCGCGGTAACTATAACCGTGTTAAAGTAGCGTAATCCCTTGCCTGGTAAGTTCAGGCCCGCATGAATGGCGTCACGACTTGGGAACTGTCTCCAGGAGCTGCCCGGTGAAAATGCAATAGGGGTGAAGATGCCCCTTACCTGCGGCTAGACGGAAAGACCCCGGGAGCTTTACTGTAGCTTCTTATTGTTTTATCGTTTTGTATGCGTAGCATAGTGGGCAGGCTTTGAAGTTCGCCTTTCGGGGCGGATGGAGCCGTCAGTGAAATACCCATCTTGCAGAATGATAAATCTAATTCGCCTTCAATGGCGGAGACAGTGGGAGGTGGTCAGTTTTAGTGGGGCGCTAGCCTCCTAAAGAGTAGCGGAGGCGTTTAAAGGTCAGCTAGCTCCGGATGGAAATCGGAGCGGTCGTGTAAAGGCACAAGCTGGCTTAACTGCGAGACGGATATGTCGAGCAGATGGGAAACCAGAACTTAGTGAACCGACCCGTTGTAGTAGAAAACGGGAAGATCATCAACCAAAAGTTACCCCGGGGATAACAGGCTGGTAGGGCCCGCGAGTCCATATCTACGGCCCTGTTCGGCACCTCGATGTCGGCTCATCTTATCCTGGGGCTGGAGAAGGTCCCAAGGGTTTGGCTGTTCGCCAATTAAAAAGGTACGTGAGCTGGGTTCAAACCGTCAAAAAAGAACCAAAGATATCGAGAACACACGGCGGCCTTCACGAGTAATCGTGATTGAAAAACCGACTCATATCGGTGAACTCCATAGAAATTTTTAACCTGGATTTCTAGGGACAATACCGAGGGAAGTATGTAGTAAGGCTTAGCCTTACTCATACCCCGTAGAGACTTCTCGCCGAAGAGGCGAGAGATGGAAGCAGAAGCTTTCATAACACGTCGGTCTTCCTTGAGAAGGAAGGTGGTATAGTCCGATCCATCTGGTAACAGATGAAAAACAAAATTAGCGTGAGACAGGTTGGTCCCTATCTACCGCAGGCGTCGAGTCTTGAGGAGATTCGTCTCTAGTACGAGAGGACCGAGATGAACGAACCTCTGGTGTACCAGTTGTCGTGCCAACGGCATTGCTGGGTAGCTAAGTTCGGAACGGATAAGCGCTGAAAGCATCTAAGCGCGAAGCCAACTCCAAGATGAGGACTCAAAGATCCCTCCGAGACGAGGAGGTTGATAGGCTCCAGATGTAAGTCCTGTAAGGGATTAAGTCGAGGAGTACTAATGATCGTCGCAATATTCCTGGCTAGCAATTAGTGATTGCTTCAAAATTTTGAATCCAGAGATGGGGATTATACTGAGGTTGTCCCACCCGTTCCCATCCCGAACACGGAAGTGAAATACCTCAAGGCCGATGGTAGTCGCAAGGCGAGAGTAGGTAGTCCCCATCTCTGTATTCAATCTCGCAAATTGTTTCCCTTGAAATTCCCGGAGGTGCCTTTATAATAGATCAATGAGGAATCTGATTTTAAGGAGAAGATTCGGCATATTGGTTTTGGTGATTTTATCGTTTTTGTCTTTGAATCTTATTTCTTCTCAAGTGCGAGAATTCGCAACATCTATATCTTCTCCCTTGCAGGTTTCTCTGTGGCAAGCGGGAAAGAATATATCCACTTTTTTTGGTGGGGGCAGTTTGCGTACGGAAAACGAGGTCTTGCGGCAGGAAAATTTTGCCCTGCTGCAGAAACTTATTTCCTTGCAGGACGTGGAAAGAGAAAATGAAGAATTGCGCAGAATGTTGGACTTAGGGTTGGCAGAAGAGTTTCGTATGGTGATGGCTGAAGTTATTGGGAAAAATCTTGTGGAAGATGTCATTACCATTCGAGGGGGGCAGAATCAGGGAATTCAAAAAGGAATGTCGGTTATTGCTTCTGGCACCATTGCCGTAGGAAAAGTTGTGGAGTCGTTCTCCGATCATGCGCGCGTGCAGTTGATTTCAGCCGACGAAGCCAGAACGGATGCGCAAATTGCAGGGACAGAAACGACCGGTGTGGTAAGGGGGGCGGGTGGCCAGAAACTTATGTTTGACTTGGTCCCGCAGGAAGATGAACTCGGTGTTGGAGATATGGTGGTTACGAGTAATTTGGGCGGCGTGTTCCCAAAAAATTTGTTGATCGGCGAAATCACAGAGATTTTGAAAGCTGGATCTGATCCCTTCCAAAAGGCAAGCGTGAAGCCATTTTTTAGTTTAAAATCCCTTGAAACAGTATTTGTAATTACTTCTTTGCGCCCATGAAACAAGCGATTGTCCTCTTTCTGGTGTTCTACGTTTTTGCGCTTTTACAGATGAGTTTTTTTGTTCATTTATTTCCCAATGGATTGGTTCCCAATCTCATTATTTTAAGCGTAGTCTTATTGAGCATATTTGAACGCCGAGGCTCCTACGCGAGTTTTGTGGCAGCTCTATTTGGTGGATTCTTGCTAGATGTGTTTTCGGGGGGGGTTATAGGGCTTTGGGCCCTTGGTTTGGGTTTTGCTTCTTTACTCATAAAGCTCATATTAGAGGATTATGTCAGGTTTCCCATTCTTAAAAAATTTTAGGGGATTACGTGTCAAACGCTCCCGGGGCGATTTTGAGCTACAAGATGTTT
>Ga0209542_10007185_pt1 | contig 21304 bp, 23 predicted proteins | sample RifCSPhighO2_01_FD_184028 | JGI IMG/M metagenome (GOLD analysis project Ga0209542, IMG submission 184028) | Soil microbial communities from Rifle, Colorado - Rifle CSP2_plank highO2_0.1 (SPAdes) (version 2) | ecosystem: Environmental > Terrestrial > Deep subsurface > Rock core/Sediment ... | reverse complement strand
TGATAAAGAAGTTATATCGGAACTGTTGAGTCTTCGGCCATTTGTGCATCCGTACCAAGGACCAGGCGCCTCGGCAGAAATCAAAGTCGGCTTCAAAACGAGAGAGGGGTGGAAAACCGGCTTCTTGCGAAAGCGTGTCCGCCATAGCGCGGTATCGATATGCCTGCTTCGGCGTGAATCCATACCGAGCGGAATATTCATATTCAGCTGAATCCGGAAAATAGCCGATATGGACTAGGGCGGTCATGATGTCGTATCCGAACGGACCATGGAATGAATCCTCAAGATCTATGACGCCTTCGGGATAGAGATTATTGGCATTGAGGTCGCCATGAGTGATAACAAAAGGGAAAACGGATAGCCGCTCAATCGCTTCTTGGAAACGCTTCTCTATTGCTTTCTCGTAGTGTGGGAGTTCCGCGGAAAGCCAATCAAGGTGGATGCCGCGCGCGAAATCCTTGAAGTCGGGAGGAACGGTTGTCGTCAATTGTGCGCGGCCGAAGCGCTCCACGACAGAGAGGAACGTTGAGAAATGCTCTTCGGTGATAGTTCCGTTGCGTCTTACATCGTCTCCAAACAAGTCTCCGAGACGCCTCTCGCCAAGCGACGACTCAAGAAAATAGTACTTTCCATCTGCCTCTCCTTCCCCGATAAGTTTAGCAACGGGAAAGCCGGCCGCTTCCATTTTCTTGTGAAGTTCAAGGTCCCTCCGTATTCTCTCGGTTTTCCCGATGCGCAGATACTGACTGCCGTCCGCACTCCTGTATACGGCGCTCTCTCCGTCCCGCTGGGAGGTGACCAGCTGAAACAAACCGCCTCCTATATTGAGTTCCTCTTGAAATGTGGGAGTACCTGGAAGTTCTTCCTTCATCTTCGGATTATACCGGCAGTTCCACGATAAAGCGCGTTTCCTTCCCTGGACCTTCGGACTCGATGCGTACCGTTCCCCTGTGGCTCTCGACGAGCTGTTTGGCGATAGAGAGACCGTAGCCGGTGGAGTGGATATGAGAAAGATTACGCGAGAATTTCATTTGAAAGCTTTTTCGCCTCCTCGCAAAAGAAGTCTTCCCAGACTTTTTTCGGTAACTCAATACGCAAGCGCGGATAGTCGCGCAGTTCAGGCGCTTTCAAGAACTGTGCGCCCAGCTGAATGAGATCAAGATGCTGTTCAAATTTAAGCTGCGCCTTTTGGGAAAGATCGCGGATTGTCCATTCCTTCTCTTGTTGCAAAAGGCAATAGAGGTCGATGAAATCGCGCGAACGGGGCTTCTGGTAGACCGTAAAGATTTTGTTGACGGCGATATCAAGGAGACTGTCGACCGCTAGCGCCCCAACACGCTTCCCCGGCGTGATGCGCGGGAAGGGATAGTAAGTAAACTCCGTTTTGATCTCGTCGTCGGCGAGCGAGAGGAAGAAGAGGTTTCTATTGAAGCTTTGTTCCTGCCGGATGCCTTGCATACCACCACTTTTTTGCAGACGTCTCAACACAACCGAGATGCTCTGCGGATCAAAAATCTCTTCCGAGAAGAAATCTAGATCCTCGGAGAGGCGATGATGCAGATAGTATTCTGCGAGCGCCGTTCCTCCGGAAAGATAGAAGTGCTCGTATACCTCGGGCTGTTGTGAGAGAAGCGCGAGGACGCGCTGCTGGTTTGCAGAAAGAATCGAGGCCGCTTCGCTCATGCCGAGGCGGCAAGCAGGAGCGCGAGCAGCTTCTTGCGCGCAGGGTCAAGGTCGAGACGATCCCAGTATTTCAGGAGGGTCTCCTTGCGTATCTTTCCGTCTCGAATGCCGAAATTGATTCCCTGCTCAAGATTCCAGATAGCATAGGCATCTGGATCTTTCTCGAGCTCTTGAGTATCAACCGACCAATGCTTTTTCATAGACATATTATACCACAGCCCCACTTCGTCCGCCTGCGGCGACCGGGCTTACATCGGTAACTCAACAATAAAGCGCGCCCCTTCCCGGAGCCTTCGGACTCTATTTGACTCCTACATAATTACAGGTAACATAAAGTCAGTTTCCTCAATTGAGGATGAGGTTTCTCAGGCACCAATCCTTCGCAAACTGATAGCGATTGATGCGGCCATAACCGCAAGGACCGGACTGATACCTTTTCAGAATCCGGTTCGAATCGGAATTCACCAAGTAAGATACGAACCACGGCCCTCAAGGCCCGCCTATAGCGCACCGCCCTGGTTACACGTCGATGATGAGCCCGTGGTGTTCATTCATCTTCTAAATCTGAGCGCAAATGCGATAGGCGGTGACAGCGTAATAGCTCAGGATGCAAAGAGTTTTGAGCGAGTAATCAGACTCCAGGATCCTCTTGACACCCTATGCGTGATTAAAACGAAATTTCACGCAGTAACTCCAGTTGGATTGAATTCAGGACTCTTTGGTTATAGAGACATCGTTCTTATTACTTTTGAGTCGGAACGCTCTTTATGATTAGGCACAAAGAATATACTCTAGGCGCACATGACGAACGTGCGCCTTTTATTTTAGATCAATTTTTAAGAAAGATAGTCGCAGAAATCGATCTGTTGTGGTATATGTATAGTTTATGAGAGTCATGGAAAATGATTTAAAGATTTCAGAAACAGCAACGTCAGAAGAGGAGATTCTTCGTTTTTGGAAAGTCGAAAATATATTTGAAAAATCCCTAGAGAAGCAATCTCCGAAAGGAGAATTCGTATTTTATGATGGCCCACCTTTTGCTACTGGCCTTCCGCACATAGGACACATATTGTCCAGTTCGATAAAAGATACAATAAGCCGGTATAAAACTATGCGAGGATATCATGTCCGACGCAGTTGGGGATGGGATTGTCACGGGCTTCCTATCGAATCTCTTGTTGAGAAAAAATTGGGTCTTAGTTCAAAGAAAGATATCGATGCTATCGGGATAAAGAATTTCAATTCTGAAGCAAGATCGATCGTACTCGAATTTGTTCAAGAATGGGAAAGATACATAGAAAGAATTGGCCGATGGGTTGATTTCAAAGGTGCTTATAAAACTATGGATACTGATTATATAGAGTCGGTATGGTGGGCAATAAAAGATTTGTATTCAAAGGGTTTTATTTATGAAGGTAAGCGTGTACTTATGTATTGCCCTCACTGTGAAACTCCGCTAGCAAAGGCAGAAATATCAATGGACAATACGTACAAAGACATAACGGAAGAATCTGTCATAATAAAATTCAAACTAATTGATGGCCAATCGGGAGATTTCCCTAAAAATACCTACATACTTGCGTGGACGACTACACCTTGGACTCTCCCCGGTAACGTGGCACTTGCAGTAGATAAGAAAACCTCATATCTGTTATCAGAATTTGAGGGTAATTTTTATGTATACGCAAAAGACAGAGCTGAGGACCTTGACATGCCCATAACCGGAAAAGAATTCTTGGGTAAGGAACTTTTGGGACTTGAATACGAGCCATTATATAAACTATCTAAGGTAACGTCTCACCTGGGGAAAAAATGGATTGTTGTTCCCGCGGACTTCGTGACTGTAAACGAAGGAACTGGAATAGTTCATATAGCTGTAATGTACGGTGAGGATGATTTCAACCTGGGGAAAGTTGAGAATCTTCCCATGGTGCAGATCCTCAACGCCAATGCTACCTATAACGCAGATGCTCCTTCATTTCTATTTGGCAAACATATCCGTAAAGGTGTGGTTGAGATAAAAAATGACCTAGAGAATCGTGGCTTTCTTTTTAAACGTGAACCTTACACCCACTCATATCCGCACTGTTATCGATGCGGGACTGCACTCATTTATAATGCCGTTAATTCGTGGTTCATAAAAGTCCAGGAAAACAGGAATAAATTACTTGATTTAAACAAAAAGATCACGTGGATACCCAGTCACCTCAAGGAAGGACGTTTCAATAATATTCTTGAGACAGCTCCCGATTGGACCATATCAAGAAATCGATACTGGGCGTCACCCCTTCCAATATGGAAATGTGAGTCCTGTCATGGAATCGACGTGATTGGTAGTGTAGATGAGCTACGCAGTAAAGCGCAGCAAGAAGTTCCTGATGGAATCGACCTACACAGGCCATATATAGATGTGTTCACAATGAAGTGCGCTTGCGGAGGTTCTATGAGGCGAACGCCGGAAGTTCTAGATTGCTGGTTCGAATCTGGCTCAATGCCATTTGCTGAATTACATTATCCCTTCGAGCAGAAATCCTTGTTCCAGCAGAGATTTCCAGCTCACTTCATAACAGAATACATTGCTCAAACACGTACGTGGTTTTACTATCTTCACGTTTTGGGTGCGTTGCTTTTTAATAGACAATCGTTCTTGAATGTTGTCACTACGGGTACAGTCTTAGCTTCTGATGGAGCGAAAATGTCAAAATCGAAAGGAAACTTTACCGACCCTTTAATAAATATAGACGCATACGGCGCAGACGCCGTTAGATTCTATCTGTTAAATAGTATTCTAATGCAAGCTGAAGATCTATCTTTTAAGGATGAAGAATTGAGGGACACGCATAATAAAATCATTGGAATGCTTGGGAATAGTCTAAAATTCTATAATCTGTATTCAAATAATAATCCCGTAAAAAATAAAGAGGGTTTTGTAGTAAACGATTCTTCACACGTACTTGATAGGTGGATGGAAGCACGATTGGCCCTTTCCACGTCAGACGTAACAGAAGCAATGGAAAGTTATGATTTGGTTTCCGCGACGCGCGAATTGCGTGTAATTATTGAGGATATGTCTCTTTGGTATGTGCGGCGCTCAAGAGATCGTGTTCGGTCTAATAAGGAGCAGTCACATGAGGCACTTGGCTCTTTTCTTTCTCGTATCTCAATTCTTGCGGCACCAATTACTCCATTTATATCAGAGAGAATTTATAGAAGCACCGACGGAAAACTGGAAAGCGTTCATCTTGCTCAATGGCCCGATGTTAATAAATCTAAAATAGACAAGGAACTTTTAAAGGATATGGAGCGGGTACGCTCAATTGCGTCCAAAATATTAATGCTTAGACAACAAGCCGGCATACGGGTTCGTCAACCTCTTGCCAAAGCATTTATACCTGCGAGTTTATCAACTGATTTAGTGAGTCTTCTAAAAGAAGAAGTAAACGTGAAAGAAATTATTCTTAACTCAGATAAAGTAGGCCTCGATACCGTTTTAACTGCAGAATTGATCAGAGAAGGAAATTGGCGCGAATTTATTCGAGCGGTGGCCGACGCAAGAAAGGATCTAAACCTGCTGCCAAGCAAGAAGGTTCGTATCGGAATCTCAAAGGAATTTGAGAGAGTCTTGGACGGCATCACCATACCCGGAGTTTCTGAAATCATTTTTGCTGAGGTAGAGATGGAGACGATTCATAAAGCAAGTTTATCTGTGGGAGAAGTGCCATTTACAATTAAGTAAACTGTTACTGACTACTGCAGTACAATACGCGGTGCATTCATTCGGCCTTGCGAATGCGACCGCGCGACTTCGCGCTTGCGCACGCTTCTGCTACACTGTCAGATTGAGAATCTATCGTTCTTTCTTGCGTCTGTCAAATCTTTCGCGTCCGGAATTGTTATTTGAAGAATCCTCGTTGGTACTCGCTCAATAAATGGAGGGCTGTGGTTTTTTCAGGTTCACTTACGATGGTCCTGCTCCACTTTTCTGCCTCTGTTAATTGATCGCGAATCAAAAGATAGAGGAGTCGCGTGATTTTGTTTGGATGACCAGGGGGTTGATAACTCAATGCTTTTTCAGAATATTCCGCCGCCTCGCCTTTATCTTTATAGCGCCAAATTGCACAACTGATTGCATGATGATTCCAGAACCATAATATATTCTGTCGCCAATATCTTTCATCTGCAGAAAGTAAGGTGGGATTTATTCCTTCAAGAATGACGTTGATTTTATTTGTGATAAGAGCGGGATTCTTATAATCCCACGCATTTGACTTCATCAGCTTCTGGTCTTCCTGTGTGTATCGAACAGATAGCTCTTCTGGTTCTGTAACGTTCAACAGTAGGTACGCTTCTTTCAAGGGGGTTTTCTCAAGATCAACCTTTTTCTTCATATCCGGATTCAGAATGCTGAACAGGTAATTCGACGGTGAAGCGGCTACGCGCGCACTTTTTCAAGCTTCACGATGCGGCGTTCGTGGTCAAGTATCGTCACCGCGTCTTTATCCACGGCCTTAGCGACAGCCGAAAGGGTCTCGTCCATGTCCTCCACTTTCTCCTCAAGACTCCCCACTCGACGCGAAACTCCTCTCAATTCCTGCTCAACCTCACCAAGCCGCCCCTCCACACCGTCAAGTCGATTTTCAACTCCATCAAATCGCGCCTCCATGTGCTTAAAGCCAGACTGAACGGCCAAGGTCAAGTCTTGAACGGATTTTACGACACCTCCCAAGGTCGGCGATACGGTCTTTTTTCTCTCGTCTCTTTTCATGGTGAAAAGCATAGCACGTCCGCGGCATATGCCGCGGACGTGCTGTTCTTCCTATGCGCTACACGGGCAATTCGACAACGAAGCGGGTGCCTTTGCCAAGACCGTCCGACTCTAGGCGCACGGTTCCCTTGTGGCCCTCCACCAGCTGTTTGGCGACATAGAGGCCGCCTTCCCATATCAGGAAGAAGTCAGAATTCTACCGACCTGGTGGTGCAGAAATGCCGAGATCTTTGCAGATTTTTTGTGCGAGAAATGTTTTTATTTCGCTATGGCGCGGGACTGTGCTCATGAACTCATTCGACGGATTCAGAAATACCGAGTGTTTTGCACCTTCCCGTACGAATCGGCACCTGCTCCGACGCAGATGTTGAATAAAATCCGCACGCTTCATGATGCTAGATTAGGGCAAATCGTTCTCGAACAATTGAACCTCCGCGAGAACGTTCGCGCTTCGTGAGCGCGCGCCGTGCAAGAAGAAACTCTGAGAGAGCGTCAGAAAGGTTGTCCCGCGTTTCTTTTCTTGAAACGCCTTGCGTATTCACACCAGGGATTTCTTCTATCCAGGCGACATATCCGGAACGGACTTTTTTATAAATGGCTGTATACATATAGGTGAAATATAGCACACGGTTATTGCGCAGTACACTTTAGGCGGGCAATTCAACGATAAAGCGCGTTCCCTTTCCGAGGCCATCGGACTCGATGCGCACTGTTCCCTTGTGGCCCTCCACGAGTTGCTTGGCGACATAGAGGCCAAGGCCGGTGCCGGTCGTGTTCACCTTGTTTGCGCCACGCGCGCGGACGAATTTCTCAAAAAGCCCCCCCATCTCTTCTCTTGGGATGCCCGCTCCCGTGTCCTCAACGACGATGCGCGCGACCCCCTTCCCGGATGCGTCCTGCGCTTTCTCAACCGATACGTTCACGCTTCCCTTCTCGGTGTATTTGATGGCGTTATCAACTAAGTTCGAGAATACCTGCTTGATTTTCCCGAAGTCGGCTTGAACCATCAGAGCGCCGTCTTTTGAAGAGAAATTGAGCGCAAGGTGTTTTGCGAGTGCGACCGGACGCATTTCCTCAACCACTTTTTGAGCAACTGAAGCGACGTCGACGGGCGCAAACTCATATTTCAAACTTCCCTGCTCGATGCGCGAGATGTTGAGATAATCCTCGATGGAAGAGGCCATGACACGCGCCGATTCACTCACGCGCTCCAGCGGGTCTTTCATCGTATTCGGCACGGGGCCATAATCGCCCTGCACAATGAGAGAGGCGTACCCCTTGATGGCGGTGATGGGTGCGCGCAGCTGATGCGAGGCGATAGAAAGGAACTCACTCTTCATCCTGTCGAGCTCCTTGAGCCGCTCATTCGCCACCTCAAGCTGTTTTGCGAGCTTCTCGATTTGTTTTCGAGCGCGAACCTCTTTTCTAATGCCCGTTAGGAGCGTGTAGCCAAGAGGTAACACGAGGATAAATGCCATCAGGTTCGCGTAAATCTGATAGTTATCATTCTCGGCGAACAGAAGAGAGAAAATGAGAATCACGAGAGCAATAACTAGGGTATCTATGAGCAAAATACGCGGTTCGAAAGATTCGTATTTGATCGTTATATAGGTCAAGAAAGCGGCGAATATTGGAACCGCGATATGCCCATACTGACTGGTAACATAGTCACCAGTGATTGTGGCGACGACATTAGCGGCAAGGAAGCTTAAAAAGAGAAGACACGTGCCGAGAGAAACTAAGAAAATCTTCACGCGCTCTTGTCGGGTTTTCTCTTTGAGCAGTCGAACTATAGTCTTCCAGATAATCAGTAACAACAGAATTGTCTCAACGACATAGCCATAGTAAATTCCCAATCCTTCCCAGGCGTTACGGTCGCAGGTTGTATAGTCAAAACCGATGACCGAAAGACCGGCTGCGCCGAAATAGAGCGCCGGAAGAATAATAATAAAAATAAGCCACTGGTTTGCGGTAGAGATAGGTCGTTTCTCGAGAAACTGAATAAAGTAGGCGTATGCGCCGATGAAAATAAGAGGCTCAACCATTCCAAGCAGGGTCCAGAAGAATATCACATGATCTATACTTTCATTCGCCCATAGAACCACGTCGCTAAAGAGCCAGACAATGTAGGCACCGGCCATCAGTCTGAAACTGTTTTTTGGCCATGGCTTGAGACGAAGGAAGGTAAATATGAGCAGTCCGGCAAATATCAGTATCGACGTGAGATGAGAATAATAAATCAAAGGCTCGCCATTACCGGAGAAAATGAGGTACTGTGCCGTATCCCATTCGCACATCATGGCGTTTTGTCCCAGTAGATCAGAGTGTCCAACTGTTTAGGGATACCCGGCATGTCTTCCTCTGAATAGTAGATGGGATAGGCGTGCAACACATACACCCTCGCATACGTCAGTGCAATCGCTATAACGTAGGTAGCCACAACGGCAACCAGGAAGATTTTATTTCCTGCGCTGGGCATGTTTTTTTAAGCTTCGCATGTCCCTAGTATATACCGGATAGCTCAAATTGTTCATGTAATTCTCCAAGTACTGTGGAATAATGCCAAGCGCTCTATATCGCTCCTGTATCTTCTTGTCGAGAAGCGTGAAGTCAGAAATGATTTTACGGCATTCTTTCGCGCGACAATCACACTTCATTCTCCAGTCGTGTTCGAACATGGTTGTCGAGTAATCCCACGTTACTTCCTCTCCTATTTCTATATCCCTGATTGCCACTAGAAGAACATCGCTGTCGTTAAATTTCAGTCCAGTATTTGGATCACATGAATGATTCAATAAATCGTCAATATCCTCCGAGGGACCCATAAAGGTTTCAACTCCGACCTGCAGATAACGATCGCGTTCTCCCTTGTAGTTTTTAGGAAGCTCCAATTTGTGGATAAGCGGTCCTTTAAATTGCGTTATAACATCTCCTTTTCGGAAAAACCGCGCGGCGAAACCCGCCCTTCCGAGATGATTTTGACCGACTGCAAGATTATTGAAAACGCGCACTTTCATGCTCAAAGTATGTCATGAAATCCACATAAAGTAAAACGGGAGGTTGATATTGCTATCTTCCTCCCGCTTTCTGCTGTTTTTGCTCGGACAGATCTTTCTTAGGTGAGACGACGCCATACGATAATTGCTACTATCGCGTGGCAGACGATTTCCACGATTATGTACGGCAGCTCGTTTATTTCGTCGAATCGCACCATAATCACGGCGAGCGTCAGAACATCGGCTGTGGTCCACAGAACCCATGCGGATGATCGTTCTTCGCGAGGGTGTCGCCATGCATTTTGCCACGTGGGCAGAAATGCGATGGGAACCGCTCCCACTACCAGGTAGTGTGCCCAGAAGACCGACCCGAAACCAACCCAGACAACCAGGGCGGCCACACTCATGAGGACGCATACGGTTTCGGTTGGATTCGGTTTCTTCCAGGCGGCCCTCTGCCATGTTCTGACGAAGACCGCAGTGCACCCGATGGCAGCGACGAAAATTGCCGCGCTCTTGACCAGGTCGTTGTTGAGGCCCTCGTAGGTAACGGCCTGCATCCACATCTCAATGGTCCAGATGAGCCAGGACCAGCGGTTCGGACTCAGTTCTTCGGTGACGATGTCTCGGTAATACACCCAGAAGGCGATACCGAGGACGAAAATCGCTGCACACAGCAGCGCAACGGTAATTGCCCACATTCACGCCTCCCACGGTTTGAACGGTTCAAGGTATCCGGCTCATGCCGAATACCCACCTTTCATATTACATCACACCTTGTATATAAATGCAAGCCCTAACCGCAAGGTTAGGGCCCGAGTTGATCTACCGAGGGAGCGAGATTGCCCTTCCTAGACCTCCGAGGGCATCGAAATCTCAATGATTTCGAAATGATGTTCTTTTTTCCCGATTTTTCCGTCCCTGAGTTCGCCGACACTACCCCCAACCAAAATTCGTGCGAGTGGCGTATTGTAGGAAACCGAATCGGAGTCAAAAGTAAGGTAGCTTCCGATGACGATCGTTTTCTCTTCTTTCGCATCGACATCTCGATACCGGACACGCTTTCCGATACTGACCTTCTCGTTTTTCGCGGTAGGTATGATTATCTGAACCACGCCTTGAATTCGAAGAAGCTCCACAAGCTGTCGCGAATGCATTTTTTGTTGTCGCTCACCCTCCTCATAAGCGAAGTTGTCGTGATAACTGTCAGATCCTTCCTGGCAAGAACGACCAATTTCGGCGCCCGTTTCCTTTATCTGATCGCAGACTCGCGCAATCCTCTGCTGTAGAAGATCGAAGTCCTTCCGTAGGAAATAATACATGCTGACTCTCCAATCATTCGATGACGTCTAGTTAGAGTATATCATACATAGTCATTTTGTCATCTTTGACAAAGAAAAAGGAGATCCCAATGTTTGAATCTCCAGTTGTGACTGTCGCTCTGTGATATGAGTCTATTCCAGTGTCTAGTTTTTCAGAAATTTGAGCTGTACCCGTTCGCCGACATGTGTGAGTCGGTATTCCCATACTACGGAGCGAGTTTTGGTCATAACGACTTGGCCATGCGAATCCCTCTTAATCTGGCTATTTAATAATTTCCTATTTTCAAGATTGCGAAGAGCTTCTTGTAATGCCAGATCGGATGGTGCCTTAGATTTCACTGATCGACGTACGTCTTGACGGCGCAAGGTCAGAATCGTCATACTGATTTCGGGTGTGGCTTTCCAATGACTTGCATCCACGACCTTCAGAATTTCCCGTTCTAAAGTAGAGGTGCTCATTTCTCACTATCCTTCTCATTGCACAAATCAATTAACGCCTCACGTACTTTAGCATACAGATAGAGAATGGCAACTACGCCTTGCGTAGGATCTCTCTCGTTGCTTCAGAGATATTCAAATTCGCGAATCCTGGATTATCTAACGAAACGAATTTAAATGCCCGATGCTCTTGCGGGTTAAGCTTAATCTCGGCCAAATTTGTTTCGACTAAGAAATTAAACTGCCGAGCGCGCTTCCCTGAACCAGAAAGATAATCAAATGACCCAAGATATGACTGAGCGCTGGTAAGTTCTAGACCGGTCTCTTCTCGTACCTCACGACCTAGCGCTGAAAGCAGGTCTTCCCCTTGGTCCACGGCACCGCTTGGCAATTCAATCAACCCACCTAAAAAATCAAGAGCCACTCTTTCAAGTAGCAAGAACTTCTTATCCCTTTTAATGACCGCTCCGACTACAATCTTTTGAATCCCATCCTTGCTTGCAGTGACAAGTAATTGCTGAAGGATGTCTTTATCAACGCGTGAGATCATTTGCTTATTATCCTACACGCTCAATTGTGCAGCAAGAAGGACTTCTGGATGATCTCGTACCACGGAAGCAACTTTAACGATACCTTTGATGTAAGAATCGACGATGTCCTCTTCATCGGAAAAAGCCCACATTGGTAACTTTAATGCATTCTCATAGAAATATTCCGCATTGGGAAAACTCCTTTCATCATGCCCAAATGGATGTGAATATAATCTTGGGAGAGCCTCGTGAGGCATCGTAAATAGAGGGAGACGATAAATCGGACTCGTTGACTTTGGGCGATCAAATTCTACCAATCCTTCAGCCAGTACGGCTTTAGTGAATGATTCTATGTTAATCCCATTTGAGCGCATGGGGTCAAATTGCATTACATAGGCATACCAGCCCGCACGCCCATCTCGAAGAGCTGGCGTCTTGAGAAATGTAAACTGATTAAATGCCCCTGTCATTTTTGTGGCGTACATTTCTCTTTGCGCAAGCCATTCGTCTAAGTGTGAGAACTGCTCGAGCGCTATTGCCACTGCCAAAGGATGAGCACGGAACTTAAGGCCAAATCCTGTCGTTGAGAAAACTGCAAGTTTGTGCTCTTCAAGTATCTCCTGCTTGCATCTTTTATTATAGTGACCTTGCAATAGAGCCCGATAATATATTTCATCATTATCAGTTAACAATATCCCGCCCTCACCACCAGTAATAGTTTTTTGGGCCTGCAAACTCCATACGGCAGCATCTCCGAACGTACCCACAAGACGTTGTTCAAATTTTGCGCCATGAGCGTGCGAACAATCTTCAAGTAGAAGAAGGTGATGTTTGTGACACAGAGAGGAAATGGATTCCATATCACAAGGAATACCCCACATATGAGTGACTATCACTGCCTTGGTTCGAGAGGTAATTTTCTTCTCGATTTCAACCGGATCAATGTTGCCATTTTCATCGCAATCACAGAATACTGGCGTTGCGCCGGTGTGCATGAGCGGGCTGACAGTTGCGAAAAATGTGTATGCAGGACAAATTACTTCATCCCCAGGACCAAGTCCAATCCCCTCATACATCGAAAAGATTGCATTGGTACCGGAGTTGGAAAGAAGTCCATGTTTTCGCTTATGATAAGAAGCAAAGGCCATCTCAAATTCTTCTATCACTCCTGAACGATTATATATGGAGATGGTTTTGTGAAGTTGTTTGATCACCGCATGTTCAACCGCTGGAGTTATTCTTGGCCAGATGTAGTGAGGACTCTTTGCTACAATACTCCTAGGCCCTCCCAAAATAGCTAGATTCTCCATCTTCATAATGTAGTTCTAAACGTTTTCTATAATCCGCGCTAAATATTTGTTCGGACGACACGACGCACTCGTGCGGTCAGATTCGTAAGCCGCCTCTATAATAGCTACATGTTTTATATGTTCATTGAGGTCGAGGGCTGAACCGGGAATGAAGTGCTTTATTTTGTCAGCAAAATAGTCTAGCTGCGCAACAGCGGCTGAGGGCCATCCCCCCTTCCTCTCGAGATGCTCCACTTCATTACCACTTACATCTAATCGGCGAATCATCCCGCGAGAAACCTCGATACTGCCATTCGTACCAAAAACCTTTATGTATTCTTGTTTTTCTGGATATACGCGTGAAATGACGAAATTCCCCACCAGTTTCTCGTCATACTCGCCATCGAGATTATAGTCAAATAGTAAATGTGCAGTGTCTTCTACATCGTATAGTTGTCCTGGGCGATTGCCGCGAGTTAGTCGTGCGGTGACCGATGTTGGGATCCCGAAGTACCAGACGAGTAAATCAACGAAGTGGTATCCCATATCTATTAATGCTCCTCCACCCGCGAGTTCTTTAGAGGCCCTCCAATCCGTATCGAGTGAGGCCACATTCATAGTATACGCACCATCAATGGAATAAATCTTGCCTATGGATCTCTTAAGCTGATGAAATGCTTGATAAATAGGATTAAATCGTCGCTGGACGGTCACGCCAAGATAAACATTCCCTAATTCTATAAATTTCAGGAATTTGGACGCCTCCACACTATTCGAAGCAAACGGTTTTTCTTTGATGATGTGCTTTCCTGCAGCCGCCAATGTTTTAATGATCTCGAAATACGCATAATGTGGAACACATACTACCGCTACCTGAAAGGGTCGATTCTGGATTAACTGTTCAATATCGGTATAGCCGGGAACATTGTATTTTTCGCTTGATTCTTCCAACTTACGAGGATCTGTATCGCATACAGCAACAAGTTTGTAGTATTGACTCTGAATTAGAGCGGGAAGGTGATCTTCTCGCGATTGTTTGCCAAGGCCAATAACCACTGCTTCTAGTTCCATCGGTTGGGCTCTTTATACCACATTTCAATATTCTCAGCTACCATCGGCACCCTCCCTGTTTCGAATGTAACGGCTCAAGATATTCGACTCATGCCGAATACCCACCTCTAGTATTACATCACACCTTGTATATAGACGCAAGTTTTTCGCGTAGCAATAATGTCTTTCTTGGGGCATCGACTTTTACCATATATGGTAAAAAAGATTCTTAGGAAAACAATTGTGCCTGTCCCCATTACCATTCCATGGTACGCTTAGGATGACACTGACGGAGAAACTGACCGGGCACGGGAAGCGGGTCGAGAGTGGAGACGATGTGGATAAATTAACACCCTATATGGCTAAATCAAAAAAACAATGGTGGGAAACGCTTTTTGATGAAAAGTATCTTAATACATACGTTGATATCGTTACTCCCGAACTTACCGAAAAACAGATTTCATTTTTATTAAAATGTCTCCAACTAAAGAAGGGCGCGAGGATTTTGGACTTGGCGTGTGGCCATGGTCGACACGCTATCGAACTTGCACGACGTGGACACAACGTCACTGGACTTGATTTTTCGAAGCACTTTATCGATATCGCTAAAAAGGACGCCAGGTCGCAAGGGGTTGAAGTAAGCTTTATCCAGAAAGACATGCGTAAGATGTCATTCATCAACAAGTTTGATGCCATAGTGAACATGTTTACCTCGTTCGGATATTTTGATAATGATGAAGACAATTCTGTAGTGCTTCGAAAAGTCTCTCGCGCCCTTAAACCGAAAGGCAAGTTTTTAATTGACCTGAACAATACCACACGCACATTGGCGCGTTTGTCGCAGAAAGGAAAAATAAATGACAAAACTGGAGTCCTTACTAACACAAGCAAAGATAAGTTATCGAGTGGTCTTGCGGTAACGACAAAACACGAATTTGACCCCGCAACAATGCGCTGGTCTATGACACGAACATGGAAAGAGAGAGGTAAGGTAAAAAACTATCGAACCAACGTGCGCATGTTCTCTGTACCTGAACTTGAGCATTTGTTTCGAGAAAACGATTTAGAAATAGAAAAGGTCTGGGGCGATTTTGAAGGATCTCCTTTCGGTTTCGACTCTCCTCGTATGGTTGTTTTAGCAGTTCATTCTGGAGTGGCCTCAAGATAAAAAAGTCGCCGACCGAAGTCGGCGACCCAAGGTGGGGGTGACTGTTTATCTGTCCGTGCAACAACACATGACCACGCAGCGGTTTTCGTAACCGACTTCGCGGCCGAAGTGCTCCACGTAAAGTTCACCTGAACGCTTGGCGACCTCTTGGGTCGGCATGGCCGGGTTGTGATGAAGGATGTAGCCGAAGTATTCCATGCAATCCTCATTATACCGTTTGGTATTGAGAATGTGCTGGTGCCACACCAAGTCGATATCATGACAAGGCATGAGCGGAACACCGCGGTACATTTTCGCCAGCGCAAGGTAGTTACGATACTTGCGGACGCAATCCGCCACACGCTCTTCGGTCAAGGCGGACTTGCCAGCCTTCTTTTCGTCGAGAAGAATCTGCTCCACCACATACGACAAGTCGAATGTGGGCAAGCCGACATGCGCCGAACGTGTAAGCATGGCGGGAGTAGCAGATACAGAAGAACGCACTGCTGTTTGCAACATTGTATTTCTCCATGGAGATGCACCCCGTCGGGCGAGACAATGAACATTCACCATCTATACTATAGGTTATAGCTCCTACACTTATTTGTCAAGAGCGTAAGGAAATCATCCCCGCTTCTTGTAACTTCCCACTTCTTCTTTTATCATTTTGATGATTTCGGGGAATCTAGGGACCTGAAAATGTTCGCCCTTACTTTTATAGATAATAATTTCTGCATTCTTCAACTTCTTTCTATATTTTTCAGCATGAGAGGCAGGTACAGTGTCGTCGTCTTTTGAGAATAGCAGGTGGAGATTTTTTGAGTTTTTCTCAAGCAAAGAAAGATTAGTCTTCAGTCTAAATCCCCCGACCAGGTCTTCGTTTAGGCACGTATCATCGAAGGGTGCGCAAACTAGGTACGCGGATAGAGCCTTTTTGGATAGTCTGTGTTCGGATAGGTACTTCGCAAGGAAAATCCCACCAAGAGAAGAACCAATGAGAATGAAGTTGTGTCTAAGGAGAGGCAGGTATCTTTCAAAAGCAATCTTCCAATCTCTATACTTGGCATTGTCCTGGAGAGGCATTCGTGGCCTGATGATTTCAAATCTCTTTTCCAATTTCTTTTCAAGGTCGGCTTCCCAGTACGGCCTCTTCAGAGTTGAGACCTTCCTGGTTCTTAGCCAATGTAAGTAATCCTTCTCATTTTTAAAAGTCATCCCACCATGCACTAAAAGTATCTGAATTTTCTTCCGCATGCATTTATATTACCTCATTTATACGTCTTCTCCCTTATATAAAAAAGCAAGTCTTACCTTGGGAGCGCTCGGAAAATCTCCGTAAGAGCGGTCTCCACGCCGCCAGTGTCGTCCCGTAGGCCCACATGAGCCACGAGAGGGGGTTCGGTCTCCGCGTCTTTAACGCGTAGAAAATATATCCGGCAATCTGAAGGACGCCGGACATCACAGCAAATGCTATGAGCGCCATCGGCACCCTCCCTTCGTTTGAATGAACGGTTCAAGGTACCCAGCTCATGCCGAATACCCACCTCTTATATTATATCACACCTTGTATAAATATGCAAGCTCGGCAAGCTCAAAAAATAGCCCGGCGATTTAATATGCCGGGCTACGCGAGGAGTGGACTTGAATTTAATGTTGACAGAGCTTGTTCCAAGCCTCAGCTCGTCTTGGACTTACAGGTGACGCATTTCCCGTGGCCGCACCTCGTGCATTTGCCGCCACCGCACTTATGACACTTGCTCGCGTCAGTCGTGCAGTCGTCGTCGCAGTACGGCTCTCCGAAAAGATCGAGATGTAACGCCTTCGTCTCCTCGAAGCTCGCCAGCAGGTTCTTGGCGTCCGCTTCACTGCGCATTCCGAAGTAAGGAAAGTGGTGAATGAATTCGCCGAAAACATGCTGGCAGTCGTCGGCATAAGCACGGGTGTCAAGAATGTGCTGATGCCAGAATAAATCGATGTCCCTTGTCGGGACGTTCGCGCCGTGACGACTGACGTAGACCATGCACAAGTAGCGCCGATAACGCGTTTCCACGTAATCTGCGTACTCTTGGTCCCAGCCCTGCCCCTCTTCCTTATCCATGAGTTTCAGCTTGACCATGGAAAGGTCGATGGAACGGATTTTATCCATTCCCTCTAGGACGGCAAAATCGTGAATTACTGCGGCACCAGCTGGTGTCGCCAAGGCAAGATTGCTTCTCATGTCCTAGTCTCCTGTTTAGTGTTTTTTCTGTGTACGCTTGGCAATGAACCTCACACTGCCTAAGATTGAACATATTCTAATAAAAAGGCACTGTCAAATATTGGGCTCTGCGCGTTCAAATCCATCAAGACTTTTCTCTATTTTTTGGAAAACACAAGAAAGTGGGAGGAACGGCGCTTAAAACCGAAGCGGTTGTATATATAGCGACGACCGAGCGCGACCCGTTGCAGTAGGATAGTGCACGATTGCTCCCTACCGATACTTTCAATGGCGGCGCAAATCAAGCGTGTATCCTCAATCGAGCTTCGTCCTCGCGTAATAAACGCATTGCCAGCTCGTTCCTGCCGGTGTAGCGATTTGCAAGGCAGCAAACCTTCGAACACCAATATTCCTCCTGGTTTAAGAAGCCGTACTGCCGCGCCAAACGTCGCTCGCTGGTTAGTGTCGTAGTCAATAAAATAACTGAGAAGTACGAGGTCAAAAGAAGCATTAGGAAATGGTAATTGTTCCGCGCGTCCGAGACACGCGTTAAAACCGTCCTGTTTTATGATTTGTACGCTCACCGCACTGATGTCTGCGCCGAATAATTGTATGGCAGGTACTCCCAATTCGGCGTGACAAAAGCGTAGAAACTCATTACTTCCTGCGCCTATATCCAAAATAGTAAGGGAGGGCGCTCCTTAAGAAGCGTAACCGGTTATGCGCTCAAATCCTCGGCGTACGAGAAGAGCGTTGAGGTAGGCATAATTATTTGTTTGGTATTCAGCGTCGTATGCTCGAGCAATTACTTCGTCCGTAATCTTCCCAGATTCGTATATATCTCGGAGGACTTTTTGGAGAGAGCTAAGAAAAGATATCTTCTCTTTTGAGCGCCTTTTGAAAGCGCGGACCTGTTCCGCATAGATAGGCTCAACATCTTTGCAGTTATCCAAGTCAAGGAACGGCGCGCCAGATTCTTTAGCGAATCTTCGCAATTGTAAAGATTCAAAAAACCTCATGTATAACCTAACGTAGCACGCTTCTTGTAAGTCACTGACAAGGCCCTCTTTTTACCGAGCGTGTGCGGCGCGGTATAGTAAGGCATGGTTAAGAAGATTCCCTTCACAAAGGTGGAGATTGAAAAACTGTGTGCGAAGTACCCCACCCCATTTTACGTCTATGATGAAGCGGGGATTCGGGAGTCTGCTCGTACGCTCACGCAAGCGTTTTCGTGGAATACTGGTTTTAAGGAATATTTTGCGGTCAAGGCGACGCCCAATCCTTCTATCCTTGAGCTATTGAAGCAGGAAGGCTGCGGAGCCGATTGCAGTTCCCTTCCCGAACTTTTGCTTGCGAAACAGATTGGTATGACCGGAGAAGACATCATGTTCACCTCAAACGACACGCCTGCGGAAGAATTCCGCGCGGCAAAAGAGTTGGGCGCGGTCATCACCCTTGATGATATCTCGCATATCGAATATGTGGAGAAAAATGCCGGATTGCCGGAATTGTTGTCAATGCGCTACAACCCCGGCAGTACTCGAACGGGAAACGCAATCATAGGCAAACCCGAAGAAGCGAAGTTTGGCATGACGCGGGAACAATTGTTTGACGCATATCGCATCGCCAAAGGGAAGGGTGTCTCCCGCTTCGGACTTCATACGATGGTCGTCTCGAATGAGCTTGATTCGCAGTATTTTGTGGAAACTGCGCGGATGCTGTTTACCATTGCCGTGGAGCTTCGGGAAAAAGAAGGTATTGCTCTCGAGTTCATAAACTTAGGTGGCGGTATTGGCATTCCCTATAAGCCGGAACAAGAAGAGATGGATGTGCGGCGTATGGCGGAGGGCGTACGCGAACTCTATCAAACGTACGCGCTTGCGCCTGTAAAGATTTACATGGAATGCGGCCGCTACATCACCGGGCCTCACGGCTACCTCGTGACGAAAGTTCGTCACCTCAAGAACATCTACAAGCGCTATGCGGGGCTTGACGCATGCATGGCCGACCTCATGCGTCCCGGCATGTATGGCGCGTATCACCATATCTCGGTGCTTGGAAAAGAGGGAGCGCCTCCTGCGCACACCTACGATGTGACGGGTTCCCTATGCGAGAATAACGACAAGTTTGCGATTGACCGGAAGCTCCCTGCTCTTGAAGCAGGCGATGTGCTCGTTATCCATGATGCGGGAGCTCACGGACACTCAATGGGTTTCAACTACAACGGCAAACTCCGCCCCGCCGAATTTCTCTTGCGGGATCGGACATTCACCATGATTCGTCGTGCGGAAACCATCGAAGATTACTTCGCTACGCTCAGCTTCTGATTTTGTGTGCGGGGGTAAGACTCGTTTGACAATGTGATTTATAATTCGTATTATCTTCGCGAAACGGTCACCAGGAGGAGTTAGTCATGACCGCATTGAGGTCCTTAAGATTTGGCGATATCCCCAAGAAGGGCGATATCTCAGTTCTTACCATTGTCGCCAAAGGCGACACACGGATGGAACTGGTTCGAGTGTTCATCTCGGACCGCGTTCCTACGACAAGCAAACGATTGGCCGGATATGCACGAACCGCAACGGATTCGGGGTCGGCTGGTCTTGACGATGGTTTCGGAAGCGAAAGCCTTCTGAAGTCGCAGATGACCCTGGAGTTTCTCGGGCTTACCGGGAGCGGGAAAAACCGCTCGTTTGCCGATACCCTTGAAAACTCTTTACAGCTCAAAGGTTTCACCGAGCGGGGAGATATGATCGGTATCCGCCATGCGACCATTCCATCCATTGTCTTCCACTAGAGGCAAGGGGCTACAAAGTGAAAAGAACCGCGATAGTACCGCGGTTCTTTGTTTAAGGATTACCGCTCTGCAAGAATCTTGACGCGGCCGGAGAAATCCTCTATTATACGGCACAGGCCCTCGACCAAAAATCTAAACTCGGAGGAGTATGCGCAATGGTAAAGGTTGCTCTTATTGGATTCGGCATGATTAATAAGGCCGTCAAGGCCAAAATTGATCAAATGAGCGGATGGGTGGTGGAAACCGTCATCCGCAAAAGCTCGCTCGGCGAGCAGCATAGTTTCCACATGTCGGACATCGCTTTTCTCGCAATCCCGACGGAAAACGGAGGCGACACCGCACGACAATACATCGCTCAGAGTCTTGCGATGGGCATACCAATCGTCACCTGCGAAAAGGGTGCCCTCTCGCACCACTTCGATAAATTCTTGCGGAACTTCGACAAGCTCGGCTACAGCGCGACGGTCGGCGGCGGCACTCGCCTCCTTCCGTCGCTTCGTGAACGTCTGAACGGACGGAAAGACGTTATCGTCCATGGCGTTGTCAACGGTACACTCAATTTCATTTTCAGCGCGATGGATAACGACTCCGATTCTCTCGGGGCGGCCGTCAAGAAGGCGATGAAGTTGGGATACGCAGAGCCGGGGGCGGAGAGCGCGCTCGACGTCCTCAACGGCGAAATGATGGATACCGTCATGAAGACGGCAATCATCTACAACACCTGCATGCGTTTGGGGAAATCCATGAACGCCGGCGACGTGAAGATTGTGGCGCTTGATTCGAAAAATCTCGCGCGGCTCGTCCGTGAGGTTTCCGTTCGCCGCTATGTCGTCTCGTTCCTACCGCCAAGCAAGGACGAAGAAGAAGATTCTGCTGATGTTATCGGCGGCTTCTCCTACTCGATTGACGGATGGAAGATTCGGGCCGGATTCGTTCGTACGGATTCCGACCCACTCTTTCGCAGTCGACTTCCCGCAGGAGCGAACAACTGCATCATCACGTGCGAGGGGGTTGGGGGCGAGGACGGTATCTATGTGCTCGCGAACGGCCCCGGCGCAGGTCCGGAGCCAACAGCCTCATCCATGATGAG
>Ga0209542_10007183_pt1 | contig 21310 bp, 20 predicted proteins | sample RifCSPhighO2_01_FD_184028 | JGI IMG/M metagenome (GOLD analysis project Ga0209542, IMG submission 184028) | Soil microbial communities from Rifle, Colorado - Rifle CSP2_plank highO2_0.1 (SPAdes) (version 2) | ecosystem: Environmental > Terrestrial > Deep subsurface > Rock core/Sediment ... | reverse complement strand
GTAAAAAGAGGCTCATTTTCCACCTGCCACGCAGTTATAACCGCATTACTTTTGTAATGCTCTAATGTAATTTTTATATATTTTAAAAGTGAATCTTCGTAATTTTTATTTTTAATTTTTAATTTTTCGTCTCGAACCAAATTGTCCAAAACCCAATTTGGTTCGTGACATTCCGGCCATCTTGGCACTTTTTTCCCTAACGCTAAAATAACTTTTGCTCCTCTTTTTTCAGCTTCCTCAATTTGCCAATCCAAATCTACAAAATTAAATTTTCCTTCCTCACTCTCAATTTTATCCCAGTACGCCACCAAACGAAGCTCGCGAATTTTTAAATCATCCAAAATATCTTTATACATTCGGCGCCATCTATCACCGACCAATTCCTCCGCAAATTTTTGACTAAAAGTTACACCGTATTCTAATTTTTGTATTTTTGCAGATGGAATTGCCAAAATCGCAAGTCCAATTCCAATAATTATTATAGAAATTATTTTTTGAGCCAGCGCGGCTTTGTCCAAACTTTCTTTAAAAGTTTTTGGAAGTTTCATTGATAAGAAAGCCGCAAGCGCGAGTAAAAATAAATATTGCGTGGATTGCATCGCGTTTACCAGTACAACACTTCCCAAAAATATAGCGTAATTTTGAAGTATCACCGCCGCTGCTCCTAAAACTTTGCTGGAAAAAAACCACGCCGCCGTTTTTTCATTTGATATAAGAGTTGTTTCAAAAATATCTTCTCTCCATTTCTTCTTGAACAAGAGAATTAGAGCAAAAATAAATCCTCCCCAACGAGTCCAAATAAGGCCGGAAACAAAATTTGTATGTTCAAAGACTAATTTGGTTACAGCAAAAGAAAATCCAAACAAAAACGCGGCGCCAATAGCGTAAACAAGATTTTTTGTACTCCAAAAGTGATCATTTTTGTATCCAAAAACTATTAAAAATCCCCCTCCAACCAAAAATATGAAAGATAAAATATGCTGACCTGCTAGTTTTTCAAGACCCATAGGGAAACTAAAAATTAAAGTTGCTATTGGCACCAAAGCGCCCACAAACGGCACAGAACGCGAAGCTTCTGAAATCTGCAAAGTTCTATAAAACAAAACCAACGCCCATGAAAACGCGGCGCCAGCAATAAGAGAATAAAAAATATTGGCAAAATCCAAAACTCTAAACTCAAAAAACGGAATTATTATCGCAATAAACCCACCCGCGAAACTGGTATAAAAAGCATATGACAAAGAACTTTTTATTGGACGAGATAAAATATATTTATCAAATACAAAAACTAAAGCGTACAAAAAATGAGCTATAAGAGCTATGTAGAGCCAAGTAGACATGGTTTAGTTTATGGTTGGTAATTCATAGTTTATAGCTCGACGGAATTCTCTTCTATTATTTTTTTATAATTAAAAGATGAGGAGCGAATTATTCTTTTCATTGTTGTATAATCCATTTCCACAAGTCCAAATCTAGGATAAAAACCTTTATCCCATTCAAAATTATCCAACAGCGACCAATATAAATATCCTCTCACATCCGCTCCTTCTTTAATAGCTTGAGCTATCCACTTTATATGTTCTTTTATAAAACTTAATCGTTTTTCGTCTTTCGCATCCGCAAGCCCGTTTTCGGTGATATATATGGGTTTGTTGAATTTTTTAAGACCGCGCAAAACATAATAAAGCCCCTTTGGATAAATAGACCAGTCCATGTCATTTTTTATTCGTCCACGATTCCAATATTTATAATAGTTAACCCCAATAAAATCTTGTTGTTTGTTTGTTTTATTTAAAAACAAATTAAAATAAAAATTATTTTGAGAAATACCGGCAAATCCCCCTATTTTTTTAATAATCGTATAAGATATTTTATGAGCTTTAATAAGATGAAAAAAAACTTTTAAAAATTTGAAAAAAGATTTTTTCTGTGGAGGCCTAAATCCAAATAAATATGAATTTCGTGCATAAAAATCTGGTTCATTTAACGTTATCCAAAATTTTATTCCTTGAATGGATTGAGTTACCTTTTCACAGTATCGCGCAAAGTCTGAAATTGTTTTTTTATTTTCCCATCCCCCTTGTTTGGCAACCCACAAAGGCAATGTCCAATGCCAAAGCGTTACAAAAGGCTCAATCCCTCGCTCACGTAGAGCGTTTATTACTTCTTGATAATGCGTGATTTCTTTTTCATCCCATTTTCCTTCCTCTGGTTCTATTCGCGACCATTCAATGGAAAACCGATGCGCATTGTGACTCAAAGATTTCGCAATATCAAAGTCCTCGCGAAAACGATTGTAATGGTCGCAGGCTCGCCCAGAAACCGGATGATTTGTTGCCTTTTCCCATTCTGACCAATCATTGTGATTATTTCCCTCAACTTGATGCGCAGAAGTCGCCGCGCCCCAGTAAAAATCTTTTGGAAATTCAAATTTATCCATTCAAATATTTTATCATTTTCTGTGCTTCGCGCGCCACTCGTCTATTTTTTTGTGGTTTCCAGAAAGCAACACGTTCGGAACGCTGTATTTTTTATTTTCAAATTTTAAAATTTCCGGACGTGTATAAACTGGTATACCTATTCCATCTCGCTTTTCCTCCAATGACTCAAACTTACCCAAAACACCGGAAATTTGACGGGAGACAGCGTCAACAACAATCATTGATGGTAATTCGCCGCCAGTTAGAACGTAAGGACCAATCGAAATAGTCTTTAGTCCATAGTCCATAGTCCTTAGAACATTTTTAATTCGTTCATCAACACCTTCGTAGTGTCCGCAAATCATGATTATCTGTTCATATTTCTTGGAAAAATCTTGCGCCATTTTATTATCAAATTGTTTTCCGGAAGCAACAAATAAAATTATTAAAGTTTTAGAAACCTGTTTTTTAGAAATTTTTTCTAAAAGCTTTTGAATGCAATTCAAAAGCGGTTCAACTTTCATTACCATTCCAGGACCACCTCCAAACGGTCTATCATCCACTTTTTTGTGTTTATCTTTCGTAAAATCACGCAAGTTCCATGTTTTGATTTTAACTTTTCCTTTTTCTTGCGCGCGCTTAATAATTGATTCGTTAAAATATGAATCAAAAATCTTCGGAAATATAGTTATAATATCGAAACGCATAATACTTGACATAATAACAGAAAACCCTCGCAATTGCGAGGGTTTTCTGTTATTTCAAACTAATTAAAGTTTGAGGTCGTCAACAACTTCGTCAACGCTTCTTTCCGCTCTCGGTCCTCGACCGCCTTCCGGCTCGTCGATTTTGAGATTTACCCGCGCGTGGTTTTTCATACCAACTACGCGAAGCAAAGTTCTAAGCGCTTTTGCTGTATTGCCTTGTCGGCCAATGAGCTTGCCTACGTCATCCTTATCTACATGCACTGTAAGCAATACACCCATCTCGTCAACCTTGCGGTCAACTTTTACGGCGTCTGAATTGTCAACTAAAGACTTTACAACATACTCCAAAAATTCTTGGTCGGAGTATTCTGATGCTTTTGCAGCCATTTCTTTTAGTTTTGTGCTTAACAACTTATAATCTGTCCTGCGACCTTTTTCTCCAATAATCTTGGATTCTTTATGGTTTAATTATACTCTTTTTTATCTAAATGTCAATACCCACTTTATGCTTATTCCTTGGCTTCTTCAGGTTTTGGTTCTGCTTCTTCCATCTTCTTTTCTTCAACTACCGGCTCTCCGACTGGTTTCTCTTCAATCTTGATTTCTTCTTTTTTGGGAAGCGGAACCACGTTTATCTTTTTACCTTCAATTATTTTTTCAGAGACCAACAAATTGTGAACCGTTGAAGAAACTTTGGCGCCCTTTTGGATCCAATATTTTATTCTTTCTCCGTCCAATTTTTTTTGCTTGGTTTTGGGATTTTTAAAACCCAGAATTTCTAAAAATTTTCCGCTTTTTGCGGCGTTTCTTTTGTCAGTTAAAACAACCCTAAAATTGGGGTCGTTTTTCCTTCCGAATCTTTGAAGACGTATCATCAACATTGTAGAAAATTTAGCATATTAGCGTAAATAACGCAACTTATTCAATTTGTGACCCTCAAAATCAACAGCGTAATGGGTTATCCCATCTTTATCCGAAAGATAAAATAAATAGGAAGAACTTACCGGAAAAACAGCCGCGAAAATCGCTTCTTTGCCTGGGTTTGAAATAGGTCCTTTGGGTAATCCCCTATATTTGTATGTATTGTAAGGAGAGTCTATTTTCAAATCATCCGCCGTAAGCTCGGCGCTCGTCTTTCCTAAAATATAAGTAAGCGACGCATCGACTTGCAATCCAATACCTTTTTGAATTCTCTTCCAAAGTATTCCAGAAATCAATCCTCTATCGTCCATATTATGCACTTCGCGTTCAATAATTGATGCCATAATTATAATGTCGCGCAAAGATTTTTTTTGGCGTTCAATTTCCGGCAAAAATTCGGCAACCTTAGTATTAAAATTATTTTTCATTTTTTCCACTACTTTTTTCGGAGTTGTGTTTTTAAAAAATTTATATGTGTCCGGAAACAAAAAACCTTCGTCATTTTTCGCAACTTTTTCAAATTCTTCTTTTGAAAAAAGTCTAGATTTTTCAAACAATTCCCCCATTTGCGCCACAGTGTACCCCTCTGGAATTGTAATTACAATCTCATTAGATTCTACAACAGAAGGAGAAGAAGGACGCAAAAAAATAAAGCCCAAAACCACGACTCCAAAAACAAAAATCAAATATTTAACCATGTTTTTAAAATTATAACAAAACCCCTCCCAAAAAGGGAGGGGTATTTTTATTTTCCATGTTTAGAGCTAAAAACGTCCAAATTCAATTTATGCAAAATATCTTCCATAAGACCGTTGTTATCTCTTTCATAGCCATGCGCTACTTTATCTCCAAAAAATCCTGTTTCAATTTCATAAATTTGTCTTTCAATGGATCTTGCGTAAGTAACATTGACTCCAAAATCTGTGCGTTTCATTTTATTATCTTCAAAAAACGTCCTCAAAAGTAAAGTGGGCACTTGCGCCATATGACGCAAACCCATGTTTTCATCGGACTGCTGTATATCAAATGCTGTATGCCAATTGCCGGCTATCACAATATGCGCGTTACCGTATTTTGAAAGCAATCTTTCGGGCGGAATACTCAAAGTTTCGTTTCTTGCAGTATGAGGGTGAATTGTTTTCAATTTTAAACCGTTTGTTGTTACAAATCTAATTTTGTCATCTGGTAAATCTTTGACAATTTTTGAAAACACAATATTTAGAAGCGTAAAATAATCAAGAGATATTTCGTATTTGTTTAAAATTGTAGCAACTCCATTCATAAGAAAATTTTCCAAACAAAGTCTGAAATAAGCAAGCGCTTGCACAGCGTCTCCAGTTTGCCATAAATCATGATTCCCCGCACAATAAACAAATGTTATAAGAAAACGAGTTACAGCGTCTGTAATTTCTTCTTTTGACATTGTTTTTTGATCTTTGCCTTTCATAAACTCTTCAAATCTAATCCTGAAAACTTCAATCATTGGAAATTGTACCAAATACGCGGCAACATGTTCTTGAGTATTTAAATTCAACCCCAAAAACACTTCTCCTCGCAAATGCAAACCATGCACTTTTGAGCCTTGAATAAAATCTCCGGAACCAACCAATACCGTCGCGTTTTCACGTAAAATAATTTTTGGCAATTGTTCCAAGATAAATTTACAATCCGTGAGCACTGTGCCATCCGGATATGTAGCGAGAGAATGCAAACAAGCAAAAGAAACAATTACATCTTCATTAAATTTTTCGGGCCATCTGTATCGTATCCTGCTTCTGATCCATTCTTTTGAAAAATCATAAAGAGTAGTTGTTTTATCGTAAACAATTCCCGCTTTAAAACGCGCCAGTTCTTCAATTTCTCTTTTTATTTGATCTCTTGAAACACCAACTTTTTCTTCCAAAACTCCAATAAAAGTCGGGCGTTCTTTTATTACTTCAATAATTCGTTTTTGAATTTCTGAAGCGCTTGCTGGCGCTTTAATAAGCTGACGTTCGTGATTTACAAGATGTTTAAAATCCGATGTTACAACGGTATAATTTCCATCCGTCCGAAATTTAATAACTCTGGTTCCAATTTCACTTTCAGAATCATCACCGGTTTCGCGTTCCGAAAGGGCATGAAGTTCAGGAACACCTATATAAGGACAATTAACTTCGCCAATGGCGGGCTTATGAATATTTACTCCATATCCTCCAAACGCGGCAAAATCTGGAGATCTTTTAAGAACTTTAAGAATTGTTCTGATTTGCGTTTGAATTTTTGTGCTGGCAAATTTACTGCGAAGAGACGATCTTTGTAAAGAAGCTGGTAAAAGAGACACATCAACTTTATCCTTCTTTTGCTTGCTTCCAACATGTTTTACTGGCAAAGTTTGATCATTGCTACTTCCAAAATAAACAATGTCGTCCCTAAGCTCGCTTAAAGCTATGGCTATTGAAGAACCTATTGCCCTATCTTTTTTAGGACTTGTAATAATGTACAATTTTACAAAATTACCATCTGGTTTTTTGAGTTTTGGCAAACAAACAGAAAGTTCTCTTGCAACACGCGAAACAAGAAGTGCTTCCCAAGCTTCTTTCTCCACTTTTCGAACATCCCTTAATTGTTCTTTTAAATAATTTTCCAAATAAACTCCATTTACAAGTCCAGCGCAAAGAACCAAAAAATGCGCACTACTTTGTTTTTGAACAAATTGATTAAGTTCCAATAGTCCTTCTCTGAATAATTCTTCACTTCCATAATTAAAGCCAGAAAATACTCCAACATTAGCGCCATTCTTGTGGTATTCTTCATTTGAAACTCCAATTTCAAAAACTTTTGGTTCCAGTGATTCAAAGTTTTTTCTAGCAACTGAAACCTTGTCTCCAACCAGAGAAAAACTATATCCCTTTTTTTCCAACTGCGGCTTTAAAAATTCAAAATACTCTTTGGTTTCTTCAATCTTTATTTTTAATCTTTCAGCGATCAAAGAAACTGACAAATTCATTGGTTCACTTGAAAGTACAGCCAATAAATCAAGAATATGTTTTTGAACAACCGCTTTTTTCTCTTCTTCTTTTCTTTTTCCTTGTTCAGAAGCCGCGCCTTTTAGTTTGCGCCGTCCTTTTAATCCTGAAAAGCTTGCCAACTCATAAATAGTGGCTTTGCTCACATTTGGATACGTTTTTTTAATGCTTTCGCGCACTTCTTGGCTTGATCCAACGGTGTATACCGCTTTAAACGCCTCTTTTTCATCTTCAGATAAACGCGTCCATACATTATTAGAAATATTTGAAGTTAATTTTCTTTTAAGTCCTCTGTCGCTTAACACGTGTCGAAATTGTATTTTGGTTAACTTTATAACGCATTCCGGTAAATTTAGAATTTTTCTGGTTTCTTTCAAAATTCGGCTTTCAATTTCATTCCAATTATCATGTGAATTGAAATCTTTTATTGATTTCAAAAATTCATCCGAAAACTTGCTCCAAGGCACTTTAACAATTGCTTTTTTCTTTTTTGTCATTTATCGCTCCAATGTCAACGAAGTTCTGACTCCAGTTTATTATCCACAACAAAAATGCACAATATTGACCCTCACACCACATCGTGGTGTCGCAAGCTATTGCTTGCCAAAACACAAACACCACGATTGGTGTGGGGGTTGACTTATATCCTTGAATTGGATTCTCTCAAAGTGTGACTGGATACTTTTATAAATTCCGCGTTTTTGTGGAATTCTTTGAGGTTTTTTGCTCCCAAATAACTCATGGATGAACGAAGTCCAGAAGAAAGATCGTTTAAAATACTGGAAACTCCCCCTTTGTATGTCACTTTTCCAGAATCGCCTTCCGGAGTTCTATAAAATCCATCATTTAAAACAACAACTCCGCGCGACGCCATCCCTCTATATAATTTAAACTCCGCAGCTCCTTCAATAATTTTTTCGCCGGGCGCTTCATCTGTTCCCGCCAGCAAATACCCACTCATTATGGTAGACGCTCCCGCGGAATTTTTGATACCACTATCGGCAATAATGGGAATTTTAAATTTTCGCGCCGCTTTTACACAATCAATAACTGCCGAAAGCTGTGGCACTCCAACCCCAGTCACTACGCGCGTGGTACATGCCGCTCCGGAACCAATGCCAACTTTTATAGCGTCTGCGCCGGCACGTATTAAATCCAAAACCCCGTCGGCAGTTGCTACATTACCACCAACAACATCAATTTTCTTAAATTTTTTCTTTAATAATTTTACCGTTTCCAAAGCAAGCTCATTGTGTCCGTGGGCTATATCCACCACCAAAACATCTGCTCCGGCATCTACCATCGCTTCGGCTCTTTCTAAAGCGTCTTTTACACCAATCGCCGCGCCAACAAGCAAATTTTGTTTTTTGACCCTCGCAATTTCCTCCGCCTGTTTCTCAATCTGTAAAAATCGGTGAATTATGCCAATTCCACCGGCCTGCGCCATCGCGATCGCCATTTGAGATTCAGTAACCGTATCCATGTTTGCCGAAACAATCGGCAAATCTAGTTCCAAATTTCTTGAAAATTTGGTACGCAAAGAAACATCTTTGCGTGAAAACACAGAAGATCTTCGCGGAATCAATAAAACATCGTCAAAAGTAAAATATTCTTTCATAAAAAATACCCCTTACGGGGTTCGTGAATATCCTTTGTTTATTATATTAAAAAATGAGCATCCGCAAAATCTTACTTGTGGATAAGTTTTTTTGATTGGATTTTTTCCAAAATCTTTTTTACTTTTTCCAAACTATCCCAATCATACACGGAAATTGGAAAAATCTTTTTAGTAATTTTTTTGAGAACCGCGACTTTTTTTGTTAATTCTTTTTTTGGCAAAGTATCGCTTTTGCTCAAAAACACGTATTCTGTTTTTCTCGCGAGTTCCTTGCTGTATTTTGCAAGTTCCTTTTTTATTATTCTATAATCTCTTGCCGGATTTTCTGACTCTGCGGAAACAAGATGAAATAAAATTTTAGTGCGTTCAATGTGTTTTAAAAATTTAATTCCCAGTCCCTTACCCGAAGACGCCCCTTCAATAAGCCCAGGGATATCCGCCAAAATAAGATCAAAATAAACTCCCAAATTTGGCTCCAAGGTTGTAAATGGATAATTGGCAACTTTGCTTTGTGACGCCGTAAGTTCGTTTAGCAAACTAGATTTTCCGGAATTTGGAAAACCAATCAAACCAACATCCGCGATAAGTTTGAGTTCCATTCGCACCGTAAAACGCTCACCGGGAAGTCCTTCTTGGAATTGTTTTGGTGAAGTGTTTCTGGGACCACGAAAAAGAAAATTTCCTTTTCCTCCATGTCCTCCTTCTGCCACCAAAACTCTTTCACCAACTTTTAAAACCTCTTTTTTAAAAGGAATTCCTTTGGTTTTTTGTAATGATACAATTTGAATTTCAGTACCGACTGGAACTTTTAAAAAAAGGTCTTTTCCATTAGGACCATCTCTAAATTGTCCTCTTCCAATACCCCCATTTTCCGCTTTGATATCTTTTTTATATCTAAATTGACTTAACGCGCTCAAATCAGACACGCCTTCAATATATATGCTTCCCCCATTACCTCCGCTTCCACCCACGGGACCCAAGCTCATTATATTTTTATTAAAAGCAACGGCGCCTCTGCCCCCATCACCAGCGGATATTTTAATTGTTACGTCATCTATTAACATTGCGGGGGTACTAGGATTTGAACCTAGATTGGCGGTTTTGGAGACCGCTATCCTGCCATTGGAAGATACCCCCTTATAACTTCTATAAATCTAGCAAAAATAAGATCTTTGTGCTAGATTTGTAGCAGAAATTATGGGAGATGGCCTTTGAAATTATTTGGTAAAGAATTAGAATTGCTGATTTTGGATGTTGACGGAGTATTGTTGGATATACAAAAAACTTTCAAAAAAAATTTTATAGAAGCCGCACAAAAAATGGGTTTGTGTGAAAAACCAATAAAAAAATATATAACAGAATTATCTTTAGGCATAAACCATGGTGTTGCAAATTTTACGCAAACCATAAAAATTATATGGCCGAATTTAAACGATTTAGAAGTCCATCGATTCAAAAAAATATTTTTCAGAAAAGAAGTTGAAAATCCAACATCCGCAATTTATGGCAGTTTAATCACGGTAAACATGTTTTCACGTTTAATACCGGTGGCGCTATGCACTTCTAACGGATTACCTGAATTAAAACAAAAATTGAAACGCACAAGATTTAATATAAACCAGTTTTCATACATAAGCTCGCAGGAGTCCGGCCACCCCAAACCTGATCCTCGAGCTCTTACAATAATTACAGACTCTCTTGAAATTCCAAAAGAAAATACTTTGTTTGTTGGCGATTGGTATCCCGACTGGGAATGTGCAAAAGCCGCTGGAATTCCATTTGTAGCTGTTCTTTCTGGTGGAATTCCTGAATATGCTTTTATCCGTGAAGGAATTCCAAAAGACCATATTGTGGAATCTTTATTTAATATCACGAAAATTATAGAACCCTAACAAGGGTTTTATTTTTTAGCTTCCTTGTGGGGATATTGCCCGTGGCACCAATTACAGTATTTTTTGAGCTCAATTTTGCGTTCCACTTTTTTGCGGTTTTTTCGAGACCAATAGTTTATTCTTTTACAATTTGTACAGCTAAGTTTTATTAAATTATCTTGAGACATAATATATGCATTATACTCAAAACCTGCTAAAATGCAAAACATGCCGATGTAGCTCAGTTGGTAGAGCACGTCCATGGTAAGGACGGGGTCGTCGGTTCAATCCCGACCATCGGCTCCAAGATTAGACTTTTTGGGTTACCTATATCCCTTTGCTTGAATTGAAAACAACTTTGAATATTCACCACCCAATGACATCAGCTCCTTATGGGAACCACTTTCTACTATTTTGCCATGATCAATAACAATAATTTTGTTCGCGTTTCTCACTGTTGAAAATCGGTGAGAAACCAAGATAAGAGTTTTATTTTTATACTGCTTTTCTAAGTTATTAAAAATTTCATACTCAGCTTCGGCATCAATCGCGCTTGTTGGTTCGTCAAGAATCAAAACCGGCGGTTCTTCATAAAACGCCCTTGCTATCGCCAATTTTTGCCATTGCCCACCGGACAACTCTTCGCCATCTTCAAATTCCTTACCAAGAATCGTATCATATTTTTTGGGCAGTCTCTCAATAAATTCCGCCGCTCCAGATTTATTTGCCGCCTCTTTCATTGCCTTTTCATCATTTTTGTCCGGCGCTCCCAAAAAAATATTTTCTCTAACTGTAAAGTGGTATTTTACAAATTCCTGAAAAAGAGTGCCCAAAAATTTATACCAGCGAGATAAATCCAAATTTTTAATGTTGGTATCGTTTATCAATATTTCTCCATCACTTACGTCGTAAAACCTGCACAATAATTTTACTATGGTTGTTTTGCCGGCGCCGTTGTGTCCAACCAAAGCAATACTCTCCCCCGGCTCTATGACAAAAGAAACGCCATCCAAAACTTTCGGACCGTTTTGATAATTGAAGGATACGTTTTTAAATTCTATTTTTGGCGGTTTTATTTCTTCAAAAATAACGGAATTTTTAGCGGTTGGTATCAATTGAGGAAGAGCAAGAAAGTCAAAATAGTGGTTTATGTAAAGATTATTTTCATAAATTTGAGCAAAGTGAGCCGAAGTATTTGCCGCGCGACTACCCAGTTGCTCCAACATGCTAATCAGCAAAGTAAAAGTACCAATAGTAATTGTTCCAGCAACAACGAGAGGCAAAAACTGATATGCTATGAAAAATATAACAATTGCTTCTATAATTGGTGGGATTGTTAACACACGCAAATATTTATCTAGCACGCCTTTACTTAAGTTATATAAGTATTGTTGAATTTCTTTAAATTTATTCAAAAGAGACTCGGATGATTGCGAAATTCTTGTTTCTCTCACAGTCATTGGATCTTGTAAAAGATAATTCAAATACCAAAGTTTTTTTGCTTGAGGCGCGCCAGAACCCCAAATTGACCATTTTATTCCTCCGTATTTTCCTTGGAGATAGAGTCTTGGTATGGTAATTACCCCAACAAGAACCGGCACCCACCAACCAAATGGCAAAAGAACCAAAAAAGCCGCAACAAAAGCAATAACATCGCTAAATAAATACGAAAATGTTCTTAAAGAATCCGGCAATTGCCATTGCATTGTATCTCGTGTTTTTGTTATTAGGTCTTGAACTTCCGAATTTTCAAAATGCGCAATATCAAGTTTTGATATTTTTTGCTGAAATTTCCAAGTAACTTCATTTTGGAGTTTATAGCGAAAAACATAGTCCAAGTAACTTTGATTGATTCCCCAATACACAATGCCGTCTAAAAAAGTGACTAAATATCTGGCGGCTAGCACAATAGTGATAATTACAGGAATTGTTGTTGCAAAAGAATTTTGGGTTATCTGAAGATAATCAATCAATAGTTTCCCTGCGTAAGCCGAAGCCAAAGGAACCAAGGCGCCAACACCCGCCGTAAGATAGTAGAGTGTGGTTATTTTACGATCCATTCTCCAAGCAAGTTTAAAAAGCCGTTTTATGTTTTTGGTTATTTGCTTTATTGCGGTTTCCGATTTCAACTTTTCTTTATTCATAAACAAATTAATTTTAACAAAGTTTTCATAGATATTGTATTTCTTCCACCAAATTTATGCCAAATTTTTTTCTAACCCTGTTTTTTAAAACTTTTGCCAATTTTATAATTTCCGATGATTTACCTCTACCCATATTGTAAATTAAATTTCCATGATGTTTCGCCACTTTAATATTTCCGAATCTTAATCCTTTAGAACCAACTATTTCTAAAAGATAACCAGCTGGTATTTTACCATGAGTTATTTTGTCTTCTGGTATTTGTAATAATAGTTTCTTTTTCAAAGATGAAGGCTTTATATTTTTTATAATAATATTCTTAAAAAAACTCCCCGGACACAAAAGACCGGACCAATATTTTTGTTGGCGAAGTTTTATTATATCTTTAGATATTTTAGAAAGTTTTTTCGGATTTTCATTTTCAAATTTAAATTCCGCGCCCAAAATAATCCAGCTTTTATTTTTCTTAAAAATACTTTCCCGATAAGTAAAATGGCATTGTTTTTTTGAAATCCAAAAATTTTTATTTCCGTCATAAATTTTTACTCTAACAATGTTATCTTTAATTTCCTGACCATAAGCGCCAACCGATCCTCTTATCGCTCCGCCAACGGTTCCGGGTATACCGGCCATTCTTTCCATTCCCATCAAACCAAGTCTATTTAGTTTTAAAATGGATTTTAAAAGATTATTTCCGGCTCCAAAAAAAACCTTATTATCTTTAATTTTAAAAACGCTGATTTCGTTTTTGACTATTAATCCATTAAAACCATTATCTCTTGGAATCAGGTTCGATCCCTCACCAACAACAAACCATTTTAATTTATTTTTCTTTGCCCACTTAATTATTTTTACCAACCCCTCTTCATTCTTTATGTTTACAAAAAACTTGGCAATGCCACCAATCTTAATTGATGACACTTTTTTAAGAGGATAGTTTAGTTTCAAGTTCATATTTACAATTTATCAATTGCTATCTTTTTGGACAATAGTTACACCTCCATTAAGCCTTTTCCACACCTCTTGATTTTATATTTGTTTTATGATAGGATAGATAAATCATAAAGTCAGGTACGTAGTTCCTATATTTAGGTTCATTTGTCCTCGCTTTAGGTAAAGTCGTTTTATTAACAAGAGTTACATTTTTGGACAAATGGACCAAGAAAGACGAAGTTGGGGCCCAAGGCCAGAGCCTGTAAAAGGCAATTGGACTTGCTCTCAATGCAAAGGAGAAATCACGGAACTCCCATTCAACCCGGATCCGGCGAGAATGGACCGTCTCCAATGTAAGGAGTGTTGGCGCAAAAACCGCCCCCCGAGACGAGACAATCGTTTCTAAATAGATAAAATCAACCCCGACTTAGGTCGGGGTTGATTTTTTAACTGGCGTATGATAAAAAATAAATGTAAATTGTTCCCAAACAAAAAGGAGGACTCTCATGATTTCATTATTGCTTGTTTTAATGTTAGCTGGAGTTTCGACTCCGGATGGAAAAGAAATATTTTTGAAAAGTAAATGCGATTCATGCCACGCTGTAAGCACGGCAAATATTACTGCGAAATTGAAAAACAAAGCGCCGGATTTGGTTAACGTCATGACTAGGCACAAAGCCGAATGGGTTCGCGGATTTATCCGGCAAAGCGAAACCCACACGCCGTGTCCTGTTGTTGAAAAAACAATGGATGGAAAAAAACATCCGGTGAGTTTCAAAGGAACCAAAGACGAAGAAGACGTTTTGATAGAGTGGTTAGGCAAACAAAAAAAATAAATATAAAAATGCTCCGACCAAGGTCGGGGCATTTATTTATTTTATCGCGTAAAACAAAAAACTCCCAAAATTATAATAAAGATTCCCGCATAATTCACTCCGTTCATTGAATTCCCATTTAAATACATGTCCAAAAAACGCGCTTCCGTAAGCATTAGAATTGCAACCAAACCAACATAGTCTCCAGTTCTAACCAACGGACTTGCGATTTTTGATGCGTAGAGATAAAATCCAACACCGTTTAAAACACACAAAAAAAACATTATAAAAAAAGATTTTAAAGAAAAAAATGAGTTAATTTCATATAATCTCCCCAAAGAAAATATCGTTACAGTGAAAGCCAGAAGTGTGGCACTCATAATTCCGAGCATAATCGGATGAACTTTGTAATACTTGCCCCACACAGCCCAAGCCACAAATGCAAACGCCACAAAAATCGCCAACAATCCATCCCGAATGCCCATTTCCCCTCTTTTTTAAGTCTTTAGGAAGAGTAGCGTTTTTTTAAATATTATTCAATATTTCAAAGCCAATACGACCTATAGTTTGTCCGCGTTCAGTTATTACATCCACCCTCCATTTTCCGGGGAAAACATTTTCTTTTACGGAATAACCCCTGTATCCGCCATCTCGTCCGCCGACAATCGGAAAACCTATTTTGATTGTCTCAATCCATTCTTTGTTTTTTTGATCGTAAAAAGACCACCGATGAAAAATTTGGCTATTAATTTTTGTGGGCGCAAAAACCGCGCTGTATGCGTACACACTCTCCCCTAGCGCGAAACGATATTTATTTTTTTGCCAAAATTGAAACCATTTTTTATCTTCTCCGTAAAAAACGTAATCGCCGTTTATCCGTTCAACATAACGATAGATTCCGGATTCTTTAAGCGCCAAAGGAATTGGGGGAATAATATTAGAAAAATAAAGTATGTTAAACAAAAAATAAATTCCAAGTATTGTAATCACGTTTAATTTTTTGTGACTCGCGATCTTCTGTGGTGAAATTTTTTTTATTAAATAGAAGAAGGAAAAAATAATCGCGAGGCTTAAAAAACCGCTTAAAACAAAAATTTCCGCCCCAAGCTTACGCAACAAAACCGGCAAAGAAAATATAGAATACGAAAAAACAGCGACAAAAAAAACTGCTAAATGAAAATTAAATAATTCGTAGCGTTTTTGAAAAAACTCGTTACCAACCAAAAATACGGCAAGTATCAATAAAAATGGCAAACTTGCCGCAATAGAACCGCTCCGAGAATAAAAAACTAAAAATCCCGAAAAAAGCCCTCCAAAAGCAAATTGCATCGCGTATGGTATAAAATCGTGAAATTTTTCCGCTCGTGAATTTATAATTATTATTCCCACGGCAACAACCACCAAATAAAAAAGCAGAACCATATTGTCCAAAAACAAATCTACCCGTGTTAGAGTTAAATTATCAAAAATAAAACCCCCCGCAAGAAATAAAAATCCAATCCGCCTTTCATGTTTCAAAAAAATTTCTTTTAAACGATATACCAACATTCTCAAGTTTGTAAGGATGTTTATAAGTTCATTTTCACAATATTTAGTGGAATTTTTCCTTCCAATGCCGCAATTATGTTCTCTGTCGCCAAAATTGCCATTTTGTCTCTGGTTTCGCGAGTTGCAGAAGCGATGTGCGGAGTCAGTATTATGTTTTCTAGTTTTTTTAATTCTTTGGTTATTTCCGGCTCAAACTCAAAAACATCTATAGCAGCTCCGGTTATCCAACATTCTTTTAGCGCTCTTACAAGCGCTTTTTCATCTATAACAGGACCGCGCGAAGTATTTATCAAATATGCCGTCGGTTTCATTAATTTTAGTCTTGTTTCGTTTATTAAGTGATGCGTGGAGGGCAGGAGCGGAACATGCAAAGAAACAAAATCGCATTTCGGCAAAAGTTCGTCAATTGTGCTTGCAAATACCGCGCCGAATTCCTGCTCAAATTCTACATTTTGCTTTACGTCAGTATAAACAACTTTCATATCAAAACCTTTAACCGCGTGATGCGCCACCCTGCTCCCAATTCTCCCAAGCCCCGCAATACCTAAAATTTTTCCCGAAAGATCATTACCCAAAAGAAGTTCTGGTCCCCAAGCTTTGTATTTACCAGCGCGAGAAAATCTATCGGCTTCAGCTATGCGATGAGCGATTGCAAGCATTAAAGTAAAAGTATGTTCCGCCACGCTATCTGTAAGTACCCCCGGAGTATTTGTAACCATAATGTTTCTAATTTTTGCCGCTTCCAAATCAATATTGTCAAAACCCACTGCGTAATTCGCTATAATTTTAAGAGTAGGAGTTCCAGCATCCATAACTTTGGCGGTTATTTTGTCTGTCAAAACAGAAAGTATAGCATCAACACCTCTTACCCCATTTATTAATTCTTTTTCACTCGCGGCTCTATCGCGAGCTTTTTCATTTATTAAAATTTCATAGCCTTTTTCTTGAAGCTTTTTTATTCCCGCTTCCGGAATAGGCCTTGTTACAAAAACTTTTAGCATATTGAAATTATATCAAATATATGCTAAATTGCCACGAGAAGTAAAAAACAAATGGGAGAAAAATAAATGTCGCTTTTCTTTTTGACTGTTATGTTTATAGTAAATTTTGGATGTATGATGATCGGAATAATTGAACTTTTTGGACAATGGATGCTTTTTTCAAAATTTTTTAATTCGTTTTTTTACGTAATGGGCTCCGTTGGAGTCGCGCTCAATATCACAATCTTGATGCGCCAAAAAAACTAGATCCGATTGACGCTCCCAAAAAGCGTCAATTTTTGTTTTACAACTTCTTTCATTCGCTCTATCCCCTCTTTATCCAATTTATACATAGCGACTTCGTCGGGATTTTTTTCTATTGATTCTTTTAACCCTTCAACAAACGCTTTTCGCAAATCCGTATTTATATGAACATTTGAAATTCCACTCTTTATCGCGTCTTTGATTTGTTCGTCTTTAATACCGCTACCGCCATGAAGAACCAGCACGACATTCGCAGGGCACGCTTTACGTATATTGCTTATTAAATCTATGTTTAAATCTGGTTCTTCGGGCGAAAGTCCATGAATATTGCCCACCGCAACCCCCAAACGATCCACACCCGTTCTTTCCGCAAACTCTTTTGCTTCTTCCGGTTTTGTGTAGTCGTCTTTTGAAATTATAATTTTTTCTTTTTGAATTTTAGATTCTCCGCGCAAATATCCCAGCTCGCCTTCAATGTTAATTTCTTGCCCCTTGCTACTTGCCCCTTGCCCCTTTGCATACTCAACAATTTCTTTTGTCCCCGCAATATTTTCTTCAAACGGCAATGCGGACAAATCTATATGAATAGAATCGTAACCAGCATCTATCGCTTCTTTCGCCGCGGACACGCTTTTTGTATGGTCAGCATTTAAAAAAATTGGAATATCAAATTCTTTGCGAAATACATCGCGCAAGGCAACCAGTTCAAGAAGTCCAATATGCTTACGCTCTCCTTCCGAAGTTCCAATAATCGCAGGACTCCGAAGTTTGGCGCATGTCTCTATAATCGCCCGCATGTGGTCCAATTCTGAAATATTAAAATGTCCAGTAGACCAACCCTCCTTCAATGCTTTTCCTAGAATTTGATTTAATGTCATATTTTCTGCGGTTTATAGTTTTCGGGTGCGTTTTTTAAATGCTCTTCCAATTTTTCTTTTGTAAGTAACCCCGCCCTTGCCCCAACTTCTTGCACCACCGACATTGAATTGATAGGAGCCCACATAAGCGCTTCATGCAGACTTTTGCCAAGCGCCAAAGCGGAAACAAGAGTGGAAGAGAAAGCGTCTCCCGCGCCCGTACGCTCATAGGGAGGTTTGGGATCCGGATACGCCGGCATAAAAAGCATTTCTGCGCCATCGTACGAATAAGCCCCTTTTGGACCATCGGTAATTACCACAATTTTTGATCCAAGTTTGTGCATTTCTTCAAGTAAAATCTTAATGTCAGTTTCGGAAACTTCCAAAATTCTCTGCGCTTCGTCTTTGTTTACAAGCACCACTTCCGCTCTGCCGTAAAAATATGCCAATTCATCTTTGCCGAATTTTATTTGGTATGTGCCCGGCTGGAAAGCAAGTTTTATTTTTCCATCTTGCAGTGTGAGATATTTTTCAAGTTCTTCATGAAAAGGCAAAGAATTTGAACCCAAAGAAGAAAGATAAATCCAAGCGGGTTTATCAATATCCGGCAATTTGTATTCGTATTCCTGATGTCTTATTAAAATCGTTCTATCATCTTCAAACCATAAAACATAATGGTAATTTGTTTGTTTGTCTTTATGTTTTAACATTAGCTCCGCACCAACGCCTTCCTTTTTCAACGCGTCCACACACTCCACTCCGTACACATCATCTCCTAAATTTGTATAAAGAGCGGATTTTAGCCCCAAACGCGACGCTGCTACCGTGGCGTTGGCAGAATTACCAACTCCCGGAATCACATAAACATTTTCATAAGGAATTTTATCGCCAAACTTCATACAAATTTGGCACTTTTCTTTATCAATATCACAATAAACATGCGCGTCTTTCAAACGAATAAACGCATCTGTCACCGTATCTCCTATTCCCAAAAAATCGTATGGCATAACTTATATTTTATAATTATTTTTCCTATTTGTAACTTTTCTTACAGCTTCTTTTATTTCTTTAACTCCCATTCCAAAGTGTTCTATAAGTTCATTTGGCAATCCTGATTCCCCAAAACGATTTTGCACTCCTATAAATTCTATTGGCACAGGAAAATTTTTAGCCAAAACCTCTGCCACGGCTGAACCCATGCCTCCCGCGACTTGATGTTCTTCAACTGTCACAACTGCACCAGCATCTTTCGCCGCATCAATTATTGTTCTTTCATCCATCGGCTTTATTGAAACATTATTTATAACTCGGATTCCAAAACCTTCTTTTTCTAACTCTCCAGCCGCCAAAAGCGCGTTATGGACCAGAGGACCGCAAGCAATTATTGCAACATCAAGCCGACTTTTTTCCTCAAAAAAAACTTGCGCTTTGCCTATTTCAAAAGAAGTATCTTCTGTTGTAAAAACTGGGGTTTTTTCACGCGCGAAACGCACGTAGCACGGCGCGTCAATTTTTGAGATCGCGTAAGTTGTTTTTTGCGCTTCCCAAACATCACAAGGAGCAAAAACTTGCATGTTGGCTATGGGACGAGTTATAGCAATATCCTCTATCGCCTGATGCGTGGCGCCATCTGGACCTACTGACACTCCCGTGTGAGATCCTATTATTTTTACATTTTGTTCATTGTAGCAAACAGTTGTTCGCAACTGTTCCCAATTTCTTCCGGGACTAAACATCGCGTATGAAGTAATGTACGGGATTTTTCCGACTGCCGAAAGTCCCGCCGCCACAGACGCCATGTTTTGTTCCGCCACTCCCATTTCAATAAATCTATCAGGATATTTTTTCGCAAAATTTTCTGTGCGAGTAGATTCTATTAAATCCGCGCAAAGAGCTATTATGTTTGGATTTTCATCTGCCGCTTGAACCAAACCCAAACCATAACCATCTCTTGTGGGTTTTTGTTCAAGTTTATCTAGTTCCAAAACATTATAAACCAATTTTGCTTTTTTATTTATTGGCATATTTTTATTCGTGTTCTGATTTAATTTTTCCTTGTAAAGTACGCAACTGCTTCAACGTCTCTTTTGCTTCCTCTGGTTTAAATGATTTTGAATGCCATGGATATTGATATTCCATAAAATCAACTCCCTTGCCCGCGATTGTATGCGCGATAATCATAACTGGCTTTTCAAAAATCGCTTTTGTCGTTTCCACGGCATTTATAATTTCGTAAAAATCATGCCCATTTATTTCCAAAACACGCCAATTAAACGCTTCGTATTTTTCTTTTAGCGGTTCCAGAGGCATTATATCTTCTGTCATTCCGTCAATTTGAATATTGTTTCTGTCAATTATCGCCGTAAGATTATCTAACTTCAATTTTCCCGCAAGCATTGTTGCTTCCCATGTTTGCCCACATTGCTGTTCGGCGTCGGACATCAGACAATAAACTTGATTTTTTGCATTATTCATTTTAAATCCGATCGCCATACCAACTGCCTGTGAAAGTCCAGATCCCAAAGGTCCAGAAGTTGTTTCAATACCGGGAAGCGCGGAACGATGCGGATGCCCCTGTAATCGCGTGCCAAATTGCCTTAATGTTTTTAATTCTTCAATTTTAAAATATCCGGCATGCGCCATTGTTGTATATTGCACCGGACAAATATGCCCATTAGATAAAACCAATCTATCTCTTTCTGTCCAATTAGGATTTTTTGGATCATGCTTCAAAACATGAAAATACATCGCTGTAAAAATATCCGCCATATCCAATGGTCCCGCAATATGCCCAGAACCCGCGTTTATTACGGATTCAATAGTATCAAAGCGGATTTTTGCCGCCATCTCTTCCAAATATTTCAATTTTTCTTCGTGAAGATGCGACATACCTTAAATTTTTAAATCTTTAAATTTTTCTATCGCGTCTACTGGATCTTTTGCCTCAAAAATTGCTTTACCCACCACCAAAATATTCGCCTTTTCTTTTATTAGCCCCTGCGCGTTATCCAATTTAACTCCACCATCAACTTCCACTTTACAAGGATGGCAAGTACTTTTGACGTGTCCCAGTTTATGAATTATTTCTTCGCTAAATTTTTGACCAGATGGCCCCGGAGGCACAGCAAGAAGTTGCACAAGTTCAACTTTACCAAAATATGGAAAAAGTTTAAGCCATGGCGTATCTGGTTTTATAGCCACACCCGCTTCTTTTTCTGCTTTGTGA